>ENA-UOOE01000892-UOOE01000892.1-fermentation-metagenome-genome-assembly--contig:-NODE-892-length-27233-cov-7.408419_pt1 | contig 27233 bp, 19 predicted proteins | sample MGYA00245776_ERZ724021 | MGnify/ENA primary metagenome ERZ724021 (study PRJEB28704, sample SAMN03018321) | fermentation metagenome | biome: anthropogenic terrestrial biome; feature: soil; material... | reverse complement strand
GGTTTCTATGGGATTGACCCCGAGGCAAGCCTCGAGGAATTCTTTCGATTAAAATTTGAACAGGGGGTTCACCGAATGCTTACTTCACATTCACAATGTAGGCTTCGCTTACGTCTTCTTCAGAATATTCGCGATTCGGTGCCTTGATGTTTAGGAGTGTTCCCTTACCTCCTTTTTCAGCCTTGAGTAGCGTGATTTTGGGGCAGTCGCTTGAGAAGCCTACGTGGAGACCGTATACGAAAGATTCGAGCTTGCTGCCTTCTATGCATTCGATGGCTGTCTGGAAAGGCACCTTGCCTGAATACCAGTAAACGAAGCAGTCGGTGAGATTGACGCAGATGTCTTTGCTGAGCTTAAATCCGGTGGCAAATTGGTCGCTGTAGCAGTAGTCGAGCCAATTGTTGCCTTGTTCTACGATGAAGCCACAACTGGATGGATAGTCCTGAGTTGGACTGAAGATGTAGAGAGGATGGATGTTTTTGAAAGAGTTGCCTGCTGTCTTGCACCATACGCCTACGTTAACGGAGGCGATTCTCATATTGGTGAAGGTGTTGTCCCAACCTTCGATGAGTACACCAATGGAATTTTTCTGGTCATTTCCTACGATGTTTACGTCTACGATGTCAGCGTCTGACGAGCCGTTATTGGCTCCTTTTTTTATATGGATACCAACCTTAACGTGCTTGATGGATACGTTGTTGATGCGTGTTTCGCGACCAGATTCGATGGATATGCCGTCGGCAACATCACTTCCGTCGAAGATGCCACCTTCTATTCCGTAGTTGCTGCCATTGATGTAGATGCTGTTGTATGGGTGTTTTCCACCGAGTCGGATGAGGGCGCCGCCGTCTTCTTTCCAATTGGATGAGGCTTTTACTACAGCAAAGTTAGCAAAGACAAGGTGAACGGCCTTGGTAGGGTCGGCCGGAGTGAGCAATGAATGAGACAAGAGATAGGTGCCATCGGGGAAGTAGATGGTACGGTTAGGGTTGTCGTCAATCAGTTTCTGGAGAGTTGCTGTTACATCTGTTTTGCCGTCGGCTTTAACGTAGTCGGTGGTAACAATGTAGCTAGTTGTGGGTGTTGCTGCCATTTTCTTGGCTTGTGAGGGCAGGGTGAAGGTCAGCGCTGCCGTGAGTAGGAAGAAATAAACGTATTTCATATTTTTTATTTTGTAGCAGCCTTGTAGTTCTTTGTTTTAATTATTTGGTCAGTATACTTTCGCGCGCTTTAGGCTGCTGTTACAAAGCTACGGAAAGGAAAATGACGGTATAGTTATTGTATTTGCCCGTTACCAATTGCAAACGTCTTTTTTTGTTGTTTTATGTATCAAAGATACTATCAATAAATGGTTTTAACAAAATAAACACACGTTTAAATTGAAGATCTTTAATCTGTCAAAGTAGAATTAAATTTCACAATTGTCTCCCTGTTAGTTTTAGCTACATGTGCAATATCATGTCCGGTGACTTCTACTTTACTTTTTATAAATTCAGGGACATTATATGATTTCATAAGATAATCATAGAACTCTACATCTTTTTGTGGCACGATGAATGCTTTTTCAGCTTCACCTTTGTCGTTTATATAAGCTATAAATGGACGTGTGTACTGCCCATCAATACGACGGCTGCTATATACAATCCAGCGACTGTTGCTACTCCACGAATGATAGCTTTCAGAATCATTGCTATTTGCTAAAATGAGAGAGTAGTGTTTTTCTGTTTCAATATTGTAGATATAAAGATTAGCCTCTTTATGCCAAACAAAAAAGCCACCATAATCTCCTTTTGTATATAGAAGGTATTTTCCATTCGGAGAAACCCTGGGAAACGAAGCACTTTTATTTTCTAATATTGCATTAAAAATGGTATCCACTAATGCCCCGAACTTTTTGGTTTCGGAATCGAAGCTAATACTACAGATACTATATTTGACCTTTTCATATTCATCAGGCATTTCACGAGCTTCGGCTGTAGAAAAATAAAGGGTTTTTCCATCTGGCGAAAAAGTGGGAAAAGATTCAAAACTGTCATCAGAAAATAAAGCTGCCGTAGTGAATATTTCATGATTCTCAATATCGTATATTACAACATCGGAAGCCAAATCATATACCTCAATACGATTTCTATCTATAGAGTGAAAGTTCTGCTTTGTATTATTAACCGAAAACGCAATATATCTGCCCGACGGATGCCACGAAGGGTATACAAGGGCTGACATTGTCTCTTTGGTCTTAGTATTTAGCTTTTCTACTTTCCCATCAATGATGACCATTGTGGCAGCATTAACTCCACGTATATGCATCATCATTTGGTCAGGATCTTGCATGCAAAAAGAGTGACAATTCATGCAGTCTTCTCCTACTGTTTTATTTTCTAATATAGCTGTCTGGGTAAAGTTTTCCAAATTCCTTTGGTAGATGCCCATCTCATTCCACATTTCATATCCTGGTTCTATAAGACGATATGCCAGATACGGGTCCACGGTTTCCTTGGCTACTTTTATCTTGAAAGGAGAATAGGCAGTCCAGCCGGATTTATCCTTAATACCCAATGTAACAACAAATTCGTTGCCTATAGAAGCCTTTAGTAATTTTTCCCATCGCAATTCAGGTATTTGGAATTGCCCATTCTTGGCACGTACTTCGAATTTAATACTGTTGGCTTCAAAAATAGCTGTTTGGACTTTACTTGTAGCATCCATCAACATAAAATTTAAAGGAGCAATATTTGAGGGAATAGTTACTCCAATATAGTCAGGAAATATCCGAGGAAGTTCATTATTTGTCTTGACAATTTCTACAGGATTAGAACACGCTGACACTAAAAGAAAAACAACACATCCGGCTAATTTTATAATTTTTTTCATACTACTTGATTATTTAAAAAACATGAAATAAGACCAATATGTATTCCCAAAGTTTTGGTATAGTAAATCTTTAATGTTAGGATTGTCTTTATTATTCATAAACATTTGTTTGAAGTTTCTGTATTTAATAACAACACGAGAACTAATTTTATATCTTTTCCATTCCGCAGGATTATTCTCTTTAATCATAATGATTGCTTCTTGAAATTTTTCAGGTAAATTTATTAGAGACTCTTCAGTATTATAATATTTATCAACGAGTTCAATGAAAAGAGTATTTTGTTTTTCAAATAAATATATAGAAGCCAAATACTCTATGGCTGCTGTGTTGGTCGGATCAGATTTTGCTAAAAGTTGCAATCTATAAGGCAGTTCAGTAGCTAGTAATAAATAATTCTCCGAAGGTTGTCCTCTTCTTTTCTTACCTAAAAGCTGATCTTCTATTACTACCTTATCGTTGTATAAAAAACGACGCTGCTCCGTAGCCCACTCTTTATAGTAATGGGTTTGTTCTAACAACTTGATATACTTTTCGGCAACTCGGTAATCCCCATTAATCAGGTTGGTTTGTACCAGCCTTTTATACAAGCGAGGACTTCCATTTTTCGAAATAATCAGATTACTCTCGAATGCAAAATATTGAGAAGCTGCAATATCTCCAAGAGTAAAGTTTAATTCATTTAATATTATTAAGGAAGGAAGAAATCCCTTGACCCGTTCAGGCACTAAACCACGCATGCCTCCCTGATTGAACTGTAGAAATTGATTTCCCAACTGATTGGTCTCCATTAAGGCGATATTCCGATAGTGTGCGAGTAATAAGTTATTTAATGGTTTTTTGCTTTCCTCAATGATATCATCCCATCTGTCCATCCTGGTGTAGTAATCCAACTTCTTATACTGGGCCAATGAAAATTGAAATTGTCCATAAATAGGGAATAGATAATATATCGTTGCACAGGTAATTATTATTTGACAGATGAAAACAAAATATTGGAAATTCCTTGAAATTTTTTGATTTCTAAATACAAATGAAAATAAAACTAATAGTAACAATAAACCCCAAGGGAAATAAATAATTAGCGGAGGGGTCAATTTAGAGTGGAAGTACAATATAGGTAGAAATATCTGTTTATAGTCACCAATCCACGCCAAATTAATACTGGCATAAGCCAAAATGATAAATATTAATAAAGGTATGAAAGAATATAATATATGCTTTCTATCTGTTAATAATTGCCATAGAATGATAGTTATAACAAACAAAAAAGCGATTGACCCTGCCCACCAAAACAATAAAACCGTAAATGATGAAGCGACTATTATTTTTGCTCTAGGATGAACTATTTTTAAATATATAAGAAAAAATGCTAAAACAAAGATAAATGCAATTGTTCCAGCAACATAATAATATTGGTTTAGGTGTAAAAAAAATATAAAAATGGCAGCTAAAAGGGGTAATAGTATAAGTGATACATCTGTATTGATCTTTCTTGAAATTCTGTTCATGAGAATTGCAACACTTAACAAAAAAATTGTTGTTATTAATGCCCCAATTTTTGGATAAATATAAAACTGGATAAGCCATCTGCAAATTATTTCAGATAACCCTCCGAATGAGAAAAGTAAATCGGATAGAAATGTTTTATTATATAGAAATAACTGAAGCTGCTCTGCATAATAAAAATGGAACTCAAAATAGTTTTGTGCCAACAGAAAGAGAGTAATCCCAACAACAAACCAAATTGCAATTGGAAGAAGCTTTTCAAAAGTTTTCATTCGAATATAACTTTGTTAAACAAAATGTTTAATTCTAGATGAGAGATGTTCAGAATGAGCAAGTTTTCAATTTTGTTTGGGCAAACTGATAAGCATTTAAAGCATCAGAAGTTTTCTCAGTTTCTTCCAGATAATTAAATAACCACCATTTTTCTGAATAACTATTTGATTCGCCAGGCTTTAAACGCACCATGACACTGTTTGGCTCAATCTCGATAAAACGTTTGTCAAAATAGATCATGTTTGGAAATTCAGCTTTAAGATTATTGTCGTATTCTCCCGCTAGGTCCAGGTCAAATTGCTTCACAAACATCATCCTATTATTTACATAGCAGCACCATCCCGAGCTTGTCATTATTCCATATTTTACTGATTCGCCCCCGGGCCTGGCAATAAATATGCTGTCATTCACGATATTGATCTTTTTCATCGAGGGTTTTTCCTCGTCAATTCGATCAGGGCCCCATAAAAATTGAGCAAATCCCTTAGGATATTTTGAGGTTTTGACCATCTGGGTTAAATACACACCTCCGGCAGGTAAAAGAGTTCTCGACCAGTGACAATATTTGACTTCTTTATCGCTGATATTTTTCATCGTTTGCGTTATTTTTAAGCGTGAACCGTATTCGTCGAGTGAATATTGCCTTGATAATTGTATTCCTGATTCTTTGGATGGTTCACTGGTTACAATTACCGAATAATCGTTAATAATGCATATCTGGTAAGGTCCTTGCCATGAAATATCGTGGATATTTTGTGTTAATCTCTCATTCCCGAAATCAAACCGTCCGGAATCCGGTGCTTTCTTTCCGGAAGTGGCTTTTTTGTTCTTAATTGTAAACCCATCAATTTCAGAATCGGCCCATAATGAATTTAAATTCAGATTCTTAATCCCATAAAATAAAATATGTCCGCCATAAGAAGGATTAATGATGACCTCGATGTCCGAATTAGAAATCTTGTAGCACGAATTCCACGATCGATAGCTGATCTGTTCTATTTTAGCATTCGCCTTCCAGAAGCAAATTACAAAAAGGAGAAGAAGTGTGGTTGACCTCATTGTTTCATTATTAAATGGTTGAGAATAAATCAATATGGAGGTCCGTTTTATATTCCCGGCCTCTGTTTTTTAATCAGAATACTTTGAATACTAGAGTTGATTTAACTCGATTTTAGCGCTTAAAAAGTCGGGTGAAATTTGCAGAGCAGCATTGAATTCTTCTTTCGCTTTGGTTTTATTGCCAAGCCCCAGAAAGCCCAGGCCTGAAAGGTAATGCGGTAAAGCCTTTTCGTCAAGTGAAGAAAGCGTCTTGGCACTGATAAACTGGTAATCCTTATCTCCGGAGTCTTTGGTAGTCATGTTTTTATCTTTATCAGAAAGCTCACTAAAAGTGTTTCGCACATCGGCTTTAGGATCGAGCTTCAGCCGGGCCATTGCTGCGAAATAGCGCATTGTTTGCCTGTTGCCAATTCCACGTATTTTCGCTGGTTGTTTTATTACCGTATCTGACGCGGCAACTTCTTTCCACGATTGTATCGCATTTTCCTTTTGATTAAGAGCATCAAAAGCACAACCCATCCAGTATTTAATTTGATTTAACCGGGAATTCGGACCTTCGGCGCGCAAATTTTCAGGTCGGGTCAATGCGGTTTGGAAATCACATAATGCCTCCTGATAGTGTTTCCTTTTCAGGTAATTCAACCCCCGGATCAGATGAGCATCGGCCCAGGCCTGACCAGTATCAAATGCACTACCTCCTTCCCATATACTGAACGTACGAATTTTCAGGAGTGAGATTGATTCGTCGGTCTTTCCTGCAAAAATCTTAAGATTGATCATTGCGCCAAGTGCTTCGTCTTTTTTTAAGACTGTTTCCTGATGTTTTTCGAGCAAGGCCAGCCGCTTCGCTACCTGAGTTCCTTCTGATTTGTAAAGCTGATCAAGCTCTGCAAAGTGCGTAGCGTAGGGATTAGGAACATTTATTGCTTTTTCGAGACAAGCAATGGCCTTGCCTTTTGATCCTTCGGAATTCAGGTGCGAATAAGCAATAGCCAGGTTTCTCCATGTGATTGGAGCGGTCGGATCTGAAACAGAAGATTTTTCCCATAGAGCGATTGCTTCTTCAGGTTGCCAGTCGTAGAGGAGATTTCCAAGGTAGTAGTATGCACGAGCATCGTTTGGCTCGGCATTAATTGCAGTACGCAGCACGTCAATAACTTCCTGTTGAAAAGGAAAAACATAGTCGAGTGGTTGCAGGCTTGCCTGTTTACGGTATTCCAATGCTTTTGAGGTATCGCCAAGCTTCTCGGCAAAATAGCCAAGATAATAATATACCAGTGGAGAAATCTTTGTTTTGTCTTTTGTTTGAACGATTAATTCTGATAAAACAGAGATGCCATCATTCCAAAGTCCGCTGTTGCAATATCCGGCAGCAATTTCCTCTGCATTAATTGGATGAGCATTTAAGGTTGAAAAGAGCGTTTTTGCAGCATTATCATCTTTAGATGTAAACCATTGTTCGGCCATCAATTGTACATCGAGCGGGTCACATTTTTCTTTGGCAAAAGCAAGCAGCTTTTGAGCCTCATCATACCTATTGAAATGACGTAATAGTGCTGCTTTCAACACGTAGGCGCGAACATTGTATGCATTGGCATCGAGTGCAAGATTAACATGATTAAGTGCATCTGAGAACTTTCCCTGCAACGATGCAATTTCGGCCAAAGCATAATAAGCTGGTGATTTCCATTCCTGTTTCCATGTAGCTTTGTAAAAGGCTGTGTATGCTTCGTCAAAACGTCCCTGTGCTTTTAATACCACACCCAAATAATAAATTGGTTCGACATCTTTTGGGGTGGTGTATTGAGCAGTGAGCCGATCGATGGCTCTGTTTAAATACTTTTCAGCAAGAGTATATTTGGCATTGCGCAGACATAACCGCCCCATGCCAGTGTTGGCTGCAATGTTTCCTGAATCGCGTCGAAGCACTTCTTCCCAATACGGATCAGCATCTAAGGTAGGATTATGAAATTGGTCGATTCTTTGACCGGTAAGAAAAAGTTCTTCGTCATTTTTAATTTGAGCCGGATCTTTAGGTTCAGTATAAGCTGCTGGTTTCGGAGTCGGGTTAAGTATAACCGGGGAATAAGCGACCAATTCACGTCCTCCGGTCGAAATTGAAGCCCGAAGTTCATGCTCTGCCTGACTGGAAGGTAATGCTAGTTGTTTTAAATAAGGTTTTCCCGGATTGATTGAAATGTGTTCTTCCGAAAGTATTTTATCTCCTGCCTTGAGAGTAACTGTAGCATCAGAATAAGCTTTTGTTGTATAGAATCCGTAAATGACCTTACCGTCATTTACTTCGAAATTAACCGCAGCATCCAGATTGGCATTTTTTACACCATCGATACCGCGAAATGGAAAAAGCGACATGGTAAAAGAACGCTCTTCGTTGGGCTGAAGCCACGAATAATCGGGTTGATTGTCGGAATAGGCACCAACCATAATTTCGAGATAAGGACCGTCGTCGTCAGTTAGGATTTTGTCCCACATGTTGCCCACACCCCAGGTAAAGAATTTCTTCCCTGCAACAAGATGATGGTCGGCAATATTCAGGATTCCGGCATTTTTACCATGATCATACCCTCCAACAAAATCGTCCTCATAATTCACTGCAAACCATGAATTTGAGCTTTTATTGTTTTTGTACCAACTCATATCTGTGCCATTGACAAGTGGCCAGGGCTGAAAATTGCGTTTGCTATGACCCGTTGACCATTGTGTACTGGGTGGGAAAATGACCTGGTAATCGTTGTTGATGGATACGGCGATATTTGCAAAGCAAAGCATGGTATTTTCTACCGGAGTACGATTTATAATCCTTACATTGCATTCAACAATTGAACTACCTGGACGTAAAGTGTATCCTACAGCCCAACGCATGCGGTGGCGTATTTCGAGCTCACCTACCCAAATGGTTTTGCTACCGTCGGTGCTTTCTTCAATGCTGTATTGAACAGGGATGAATGTGCTTGCCCGGTGATGGTGCGGGATGTTCCACTCAACGCCACCAGAAATCCAGGCTCCGGTTAAACCAATAAGCGCGGGTTTAATAACATGCTGCGGATAAATAAAATTGTAGTCATTTGTCTTATCAACAGCAGAAAATAATCGTCCGCCCAATTCGGGAAGTACACTTATTTTGACATATTCGTTTTCGAGATAAATCAGATGATAGGTTTTGTCCCCTTTTTTGTTTGTAAGATTATCATATAGTGGATAGGGATAAATCCGTTGTTCGGCACCCTGGGTGCCTCTTCCAAAGAAAAACATAGGGTTCGGTTCCGGAGGCCCAGATAAGTATGTGGGAATATTTTCATAGACCTCGCGCACTTTAACTGGCGATTGTGCAAAGGTACTTAACGCAGTAAAAAATAATATTATGCAGAATGCGTTTTTAATTGATTTAACGTTCATATGGTTCATTTTAATTGGTTAAGATTTTTGAAAGTTACTTATTTTATAAATAACTTCAACCGTTGATGTATCTGACTTGTATTTGGTTAATGCGATAGGAATGCCTGGTAATCATTTATATAGTGAAAAATTGGAAAATAGGTTGATTAAAAATCCTGTTCTTAATTAATTTATCGGGAAGCATAATAAATAATTTATATTTCAAATACCTGATAATAAGACCATTATTTAATTGGAGTCGTTATTGGTTTAAACTGAAATGTTTTTGCAGAATTTTCATCCTTTAATGCTCCGGAATGATACCAAAAAACATGACTCTTCGCAAAAATATCGAGAATCTGCCGTTCTTCTTGCTTGTCAGGAGCAATCCATTCTGTACAAATTAGTGGTCTTCCGTATCGATAAGCTATACTGGTCAACCAACCGGTCTCTGCAGCTTTCTGACTACTCGGAAATGATACAATGTCGGATAATTCCCATATCAAATTACACAACTTAGGAGTACTTCCTCCTTCAAAGGATAAATAATCCCAACCATGCATACGTCCGTGAATCAAAGCCTTCATATAATCAAAATCAGGTGCAAAATCTTTTACACAGACCCAGGGAGTAGCCGTTAAAGGCTGATTTGGAAACTCAAACCTCGCAAATCGAAACAAGATTCGAAGCAAACGATCAAGTTTTTCAGTATCCATCTCCTTTCTACCCGGATGCGTATATATTTCCCATGCCTGAATTCGGGGATCTGTTGCGTACTTTTTAATTACCCTGGCCACATAAATTGCGAGGATTGAATCCTTTTCGTTCACATAATCATCAGTCAATAAAGCCGGAATCACTCTCTTGCCTGAATTATCACAGGAAGATAAAAGTTTATCCATCTTTTGATAAAAAGAATTTTGATCTTTTTCCCATTCCCTGTAATCACATTTCACTCTTATCCCATTATAAAAAGCAGATTGCTTGGTCAATGATATATCAGATGATTTTTTATCAGTAAGCGATAACCCTTTTATAGGGCCATTTATCATCCATTTCCATGCGCGTTCTTTGCTCCAACGTTCAGTTACTTCTGCCCCGGGATCAGTCTCTTCACCTTCACGGGCAAAATGAAAATTGCGTAACCATTGTAAATCCCGGTAATCATACGGTTCACCATCAGGGTGAAGCAATTCATGAAACATGGGTTCAAACGGCTCGTAGGTACTCCGCCCCCACGAAACAGTCCAGTTCATATCGCACATATACAATCCCCAAGTGAAAAAATGAACATTATACTTCGAAAAACCCACAAAAGTACGTGGGAAAGTAGCCCCTGTAGTTCGGGCAATGGCTTCGGTGCACACAAGAGGGCGATTGCTGATTTTCTTCAGACGATTTATCATGACATCAAGCCCCTTCATATGATCTTCGGCAACCTGGTAATGGTGGAAATTATGCACATCCATCATAGCTTCAACATCACTTCTTCGCTTTATAGCAGGACTTATCGTGTCAGCATTTATATAAGTATCCCAAAAAATTGAAGAAGTAATAGGCTGTATTGGGGACATTTCACGACACCACCCTACTGCTGCTTCAATCCAGTCCATCTGTTCGTACATTTCCGGACTTTCCTCACAATTTGGTTCATTCCATACATCCCATAGAACGACACGACTATCATTAGCAAAAGCCCCGACGACCTTCTGTGTATAGGCCTTAGCCTCTTCAAAGGCTTTTTGTTTGTCTTTCCTCGGGTAGTATATATATTGTATAGAAAGCACAGGAGAAACTTTCAAGCCATAAAGATCTGCATCCTCAGCCAACTCCCTGATATATTTAATGTGTTCATCTGGAGTCTTGAAACTTTTAAAAAAACGGACACTATTAAAGCCAAGCTCAGCAGCTTTCTTAAATATTTCTTTACGAGGCATGCCCGGATATGCTTCAACGGGTTGATTAAACCCCTTAATGATTCCTATTTCCTTTTGCCATTCCCACGCCTTTTCTTCACTCCATTGCTCTCTGCCTTGTTGAGCATTAGAATAACAAAATGTGAAAATGAAAAAGAGTAAAAACAAGAAATGCTTTCTTGTGTTGTTTTGAGTATTTCTAATTAATCCTTTCATCTTTATGTATCTTTTATTTCTATTTAATTATTAATTAATAATATAAATGGCGTTTCTGAAACACCATAATCATTTAATCTGTAATGTCGGTCTTTAGATGGAGGAGGCATAAAAGATCCATTTCCAAGTTTATCACTAATTATAGGGTAATAATTTCCTTCCTTTCTTGGTCTAAAAAGTAATAAACAAAAATCATCCTTAATGACGTAACCTATTTCAAATTCTTCATTATTAGAATTTAATACTTCACTTTGAAATGTTTTCAATACATTATCTCCTTCAAATTTTAAGTCTAGTTTTATTGTGAGTTCATCTTTAAGATCAATATGCAACATGGATCGATAAGGTGATACTACCAGAGCTCCCAAAACATGCCAATCTGTATCAAAATGAGAAATATCCGTATATATTATTGCATCAGAGGTTGTCTTCCTAAGCCTTTGAAGAAGAATAGGATCATAGGGATTTAATAAATGAGGATTCTCAATAGTGCAATTTATAAAAGTAAATCTTTCTTTCACATCCCACCCTATCATAGGTACATTAAAATCAAAAATTGTGAAATCCTCATTTCTGACCGTAAACACAGAATTCGACAATTTTATTTGCATAGAACTATTGGAATTTTTTTCCTGATAAATAAAAGAAGTTCCAAAATTATCCAAATAGGAGAATGATATATTTTGATCTAACAATAAGATGGGTGATACGTCCTTCGCTACAACAATACCCTTATCTACGGTATCAAAGTATATTTGATTAAAAACATAAAAACCTCCCTTTTCAACCCTAATACCTTCTGATTGCCTATAATTTGATTTTCCTCCATAATTTATACCACCTGTCGACAACATAGAAAGTATATGAACATTATTGATGATATGTCCAGCGGACTTTGTAATAATAGCTTGTTTAGTTCCATATATAAATGTATCTGATATCTTACAATCGTGGCAAGATTCATCTATATATATACCAATAATATCGTCATTCGATGACATTCCTTGAATAGTTACATTATCAATTTTAGTATCAGAGCTGCCTGTCCCTTTAAAATCATCTGTAACATTAATCCTGATATGCGTTTTTCTTCCTTTTATCAAACTAATAGTTCGTAATGATACCAATTGCTTTAGTCCATTTATGAGAATGCCGTTATCAACATTATAACAATCTAAAATTCCTCCCTCGATATATGAAAATTGCCGCAAACTCCTATCTACAATGTAACTCTCTGAATATCCGACTTTTAATAATGCCTCAAGATGTAAATCAGATTTGACTAAAGCATTTTTATCAAAAATAATATTCACGTTTTTTGTGTAATCCAGGGGTAAAACAATCGGTTCTGTCAAATTGTAAGTTCCAGCTGGAAAATATAAAGTTTTTTTAAAAGATTTTTCAACCAAACTATTTAATTCCTGACCAATAGGAGAGCCATCATTCTTAATTCCATAATCAACAACCGAAACGATATTTGTATTATTTGGGACATTACTATTATTTTCTATATCTTCATTATTTATAATTCCACTGCAGTTGTATGAAAAAACAATGAATAAAATCAAACATAATTCTATTATATATTTAAAATTGTGTTTATTTTTACTTGAAATCATATTTTACAGTTATAAAGTCTTGTTACACATCTGCAACCCCTATTTATTAGAAAATGGAAGAATAGATGATGGAATGAATTACCTACCTAATCTTCCATTTTCTTTTAATTGATGGATATCTTAAAATTTATTCAATTATTCATATCCTGGATTTTGAGTAATTATACCTCCAGATTCGATAATAATTTGTGGAGGAATAGGAAGTAGAACTTGGTGATCTTTGGCATTTTTTCCTCTTTCTCGCGCATTTGAAATATATTTTCCAAAACGAAGTAAATCTTGACGCCTCCAACCTTCCAAATGTAGTTCTCGCCCCCTTTCAGCTAATAGAAAATCGTTAAACGTTTCTTTGCTCTGTTGTATGTTATTCGGAATTGTACTTGTTGTGCCTGCACGATCAGTAATTTGTTTCAAATAGCCCAAAGCTCTTTCCGTTGGTCCGTTAAGAGTATTCTCTATTTCAGCCAATGAAAGAATTACATCAGCGTATCTTAACGAAACTTGTTGGTAATTTCCAGAAGATGTTAGAGATTTTGGAAGAAAATATTTAACAACAATTGCTCCATATTGCGATCTCGTGGGATTGACGGTTCTTGAATGTTCTTTTCCATCCGGACCAATATAAGATTCTGCAAGGCCATTCTTACGTATGTCCTGATCAGTAAAAGTATCATAGAAGTCCCAAGGCAACACAAAAACGCCCCAATAAGGAGCAACTTCTTGTCCTAAAACCTCTGCACAATCAGAAGGGATAGTATAAAAGAACCATTCGTTATCTGCTCTTGCACCGCTAGGTACTGCCCAAATTACTTCATTATTCCCTTCATTGCTAAATACTGCAAAATAATCGTCTTCTAGTTTATATCCCATTTTTGTCACAGCCTCAGCAAAAGGGAGTGCTTTTTCGTATTGGTGATCATTCATATATAATTTCATTAGAAGCATATTTGCTAAGCCTTTGTTAACTCGCCCCCAATTGGCCGTATTATTAGTTTTATCGTACAAATAAGGAATTGCCTCAGTAAAATCTTTAACCATTTGATTAAAATATTCCTCCTTACTTGGACGAGGTTCATATTTGATTTCTTCTATTGCTTTATCTGGATCAACAATATAAGGAATCGGTCCATACAAATCGTAAAGCGCAAACATAATCCAAGCTCTTATACATTTTGCTTCTGCAATCATTCTTTGTTTGGAATCTTCTCTAATACCATCCGTTTTTTCAATGACCGAAATCAGATATGTTGCACGTGTAATATTTTTGTTTATTCTGAAGGTATTCATTGTATTGAATGCATTTCCCCATTCAAAATCACGAATATTTGCACTGCCAACGGTATACATTTCATCTGTTGTTGCCATTGAAAATCCTGTCCATGCTTCAGCAGAAATCGACAAAAGAGGCCATCCCCATCCTCCGTTAGCTCCATCGTTAACACCCCCCGAATTATTCTTGACATTGCCATATAGACCAGTTAGAAGTGATTCTGCATCTTCTTCTGTCTTTGGAAAATTGTCTTCTGTCAGTGAACTGTAAACTGTCGAGTCAAGATCACAAGATGAAAATTTCAAAGCAACACATATACATAAAATAAATAATTTTATATTTTTCATATTAATTATAATTTAAAATGTAACATTAACACCAAAAACAATAGTTAAAGGTAACGGAAATGGGGCAGAATTGTGTTCCATTTCAGGATCTAAGCCTACGTAATTTGTTAAAAGAAGAGAATTTTGCAAATCTGCATACAGTGAAAAATTGGGAATATTCATCTGATGTAATAAATATTCAGGTAAAGTATAAGTTATCTTGATGTCCTTAAAACGCATATACGAAACATTTTTCAATGTAAAATCGTCAAAACCTGATTTATTATCATTACCAGCATAATTTGGAGCTATGCCCGGCCACCAACCTTCTGGATTGAAAGATGTCCAAATTTCTCTTGATTGCACACTCGTATTCAGATGATTATGCTCTATTAAACCCCTGTAGCCCCATCCATTTTTCATTTTCTGATTTATTACTCCATAGGTACTAATACCTAATTGCCAATTTCTATAACGAAGATTAGTTCCGAAACCATAATTAATAAAAGGATCCCAAGTGCCAAATCTGGTGATGTCATCATCGTCTAATTTGCCATCTCCATTTATATCAACGAATTTTAAATTTCCAGGGAAAGCTTCAGGCTGCAACACTTGACCATTTGAAGTATATTGTTGAACTTCCTCCAATGAACTAAAAATTCCATCTGTTTTCCAACCATAAATAGGACTTAAATCGTCCTGATCATCTATCCATGGACTTATTTCAACTTCTGGGTTCCTTTCTACCCAATAAGAACGATTGTGACTTAAATTTAAATAAGCATTCCAATCGAAATCTCTTGTTTTAATAATTTCTCCATTAAAAGCTAATTCAATTCCCTGACTTCGAGTTTTTCCAACATTTTTAGCAAGCTGATGTACAAAATCAGGTGACGGTAAAGTGGCAAAATCCAGAAGATCTTTAGCTGTACGTATGTAATAATCTAAATTACCTGAAATACGATTATCCAATAAGCTATAATCAAGACCAACATTGAAGGTAATATCTGTTTCCCATTTTAAATTCTTGTTACCCTTCTGTTTTTGAATGATGCCATTAGTAAGTTCATTATTAAAATAAAACCAACCCCCCGAATTAGCTATGCCATATGTTGTTAATGAATAATTATTTCCGGTTAAGATGCTTTCATTTCCAGATGTTCCAAAACCAGACCTAAATTTTAAATAGTTTATCCAATTAAGATTTTTCATAAACTTTTCACTAGAAATTATCCATGCAGCAGATAATCCCGGAAACCACCCCCATTTGTGATTCTCAGCAAAAGCAGAGGAACCGTCTCGGCGCAAGGTTGATCCTAAAATATATTTGTTCTTAAACGAGTAATTAAAGCGACCGAAATATGAAAGTTTATTTCGTTCCCATTTGTGTGATCTATATTCTGTGTTTTCAACATCAGAAGATAACTGTAAATAACTATTTTCAAGAGCATCAGTAGGTAAGTTAAATACAGCAAAGCCATAACTATTCCCTTTGGCAATATAATAACCTGTGCCAATAACAGCATTAATTTCATGATCTGTCAAAAATTTCTTATTGACAGTAAGATATTCCTCAATACTATAATTATTATTATATGCATCTGCAAAACTTCCGAAATTTTCTTGTATTTGCTGAGGCATTCTCGACTTTTTAGGAGAAAAAACATCTCTATTCTCTGCAGTTTCATCAATACTTAACTGAACATTACCACTTAACCACGGTGCTATTTTAATTTCTAGACTAGGCGTAAAAAATAGGCGTTTGGTGGTTGTTTTGTCTTTAATATATCTAAATTTTAAAGGATTGGCTGACAATGCATTTTCAGGTAAAGTTAAATCTCCATTTTCATCCATTAATGGGAGACGGGGTGAAAAATATAAAGCTGAATTTGTTTCGTTAGCTTCATTGGCATTTTCCCTCCAATGTCCCATAGAAGGATTATTAGCTTCTACCACAGTATACATTGAATTAATATTTAACTTTAACCAATTATTAAATTTTTGCTCGTAATTTATACGGCCACTAATTCGTGAAAAGTCACTTGTCTTCATCAAGGATTTTTGGTCAAAATAATTAAAAGAAGAATATAATCTAATGTTTTCATTACCAGCACTAAATGATATATTATGATCATGGATAATTCCTATACGTGTTACCTCTTTAAAATGATCATAAGATTCAGTTTGTGTTAATTGCTCTTTAGTGTATTGTATTGGCCAGCCAGAGCTAGGTGCTGGTTCTGTCCCATAAGGTGCATATCTATTGTCGTATAACCATCTTTCTTTAGAACCTAAATTAGAAAGATTCATAAATTCTTGAGCATCAAGCATTTCGTAGTAATTTCTTATGTTTTGTGTAGAGATAGAACCGTTATAATTAACTGTTGGGGTGCCTGTTTGCCCTTTTTTCGTCGTAATCAATATAACACCATTAGCTGCAGCTGAGCCATAAATTGCAGCGGCACTTGCATCTTTTAAGATATCAATTGAAGCAATATCATTTGGATTAATTGAGGCAAGTGGACTTCGATTAGATCCATCTCTTAAACTAAAATCCATTAATCTCGTTGGGCCAAGCTTGACCGCTTTATTTGCTTCAGAACTTATTACTACTCCATCAATCACATACAAAGGACTATTAGATCCCCTCGGTGAAAGTCTACCACGAATATTTACGGACATACTGGAACCAGGTTGAGCTGAATTTTGATTAATTGTTAATCCGGCAACTTTCCCCTGTAGTAGATTATCTGCACTAACTGCATTAGGTGCTTCAATATCTTCTTCTCTTACTGAAGTTATAGCCCCTGTGACTGTTCTTTTTAGTTGAGAACCATACCCAATAGCCACAACTTCTTCCAATCCTATTGTTTCTTCTTCTAACATAGTATTTACAGTTGTCTGGTTCCCAACAATCACCTCCACTGTCCGCATCCCCATAAACGAAAACACAAGTGTGGCATCGTCAGGGACGTTGGGCAGATTGTAGTCCCCATCTGCATTCGTAACTGTTCCTTGTGTACTACCTTTTACAATCACGGTTACTCCTGGCAGAGGTTGATCGCCGGAGTCTGTTACTTTACCGGAAACGGAACGCTGCTGCTGGGCATCCTCGATTAAAAACGAAGGTGCCAGGATAATTTTCCGGTCGGTAATGGTGTAAACCACATCTGTGTCGGCAAAAAGCATATCGAGAATTTCATCAATGTTTTTGTTTTCCACTGAAATGTTCACACTTCGATCAAGGTCCACCAGTTTTTCGTTGGCCAGGAAGAAAAACTCAGAAAGATCTTCAATTTCATCCAGCACAACTTCCAGCCTGGTGTTGGTGTAATCCAGCGAAAGCTTTGTTTTCTGGGAATACGCCTCATTCGCGAAAGTTTGAAGGATTACTGCGAGCATTAAAAATAACGTAATTCGCATAATTCTGAATGTTTTCGTTAAACAACTGAAATCACATTCATGAAACGGTTTGATTTTTTTCATAGATTTGTAAAATTAAACGTCAAAAAAATTGTAAAAGATTTTTAAGGAAATCGTTGACGCGATTTCCTTTTTTTATTCTTACTTAAGGTCTATCTCGTGAATTCATACTATTAAAATTGTTTATTATTAGTGGTATAGTATGGAACTCGCATGAATTTTAATTATCCTCTTGGGTGTAAAAAATTTACATGCTCGTTTCATTTTAGTTCCTGTTTTAGTTTATAATTAGAATTATTTTTATCTGTTTTTTCGATATATCAGTACTTTTTTCTTTTGATACGTTCCGTCGTCCAGTGCTTTTCGTTCGATGATTCGGTACCGGAGAGGTGAAGTCATACTTATGTAATGAAGCACTTCTTCGAGTGAGTCGTCCTGAAAGGTTCCCCTGATGACGTCCTTTTCAAGTTCTTTATCCATCAGTTCAACCTCCACATTGTACCATCGTGCAATACGTCGTGCCACTTCAGGCAATGGGTCGCTCCGGAACATCATTTTACCTTCCACCCATGCAGCATATTTTGTTGGGTCGGTTGCCGCAACATGAACCGAATTGTTACTGTAAATAAGTCTTTCACTGGGCTTCATTTCAACTTCGGAATTTACTCCTGGTGCAGTAAACTCCACTTTCCCCTCTTCGAGCACCACTTCAACGTAATTTTCTTCCGGGTAGGCATTCAGGTTAAATTTGGTTCCCAAAACCGTTACCTTCGATCTACCTGCATTAATTTTAAACGGATTTGAAGGATCTTTTGTTACATTAAGCCAAGCTTCACCCTGTACTGTTATCTGCCGGTTGTTGCCGAATGGGAGTTGATATTCCAGAGAAGAGCCACTGTTTAGCCAGCCTTTGGTTCCATCGGGCAGGTTAAAACTGATTCTCGATCCCAGAGGCGCGTGAATAGTGGAATTGATGGGATTTTCGGTTACATATACTGTCTCAACGGCAGGTTCTTTGGTAAACCATATTCCACCAGCAATGAGCAAAGGAATCAGCAAAACAGCCGCTGCCACCGAATACCACCGGTAAATTCTCCAGGTAATTGAATGTTTTTTCCGGTTTTCAATCACATGAATTCTGTGGTGAATGCTGTCGAGCAAATGGGAAAGGTTGTAATCTACACCTTCATTGTTTTCAAGGTATTTCTTCCACTCGTCTTTTAAGTAGTATTTCAGCTCATCGCTGTCTTCTTTCTCAGCAAACAGGGAATAAACATAACGGGTTTCCTCTGCATCAGACTGCCCTTTGCTGAACCGGACGAGTTTTTCTATATCGGATTGTTGAATCATTTATTCTTCTTTATAAAAATCCTCTTGTATTTCAAAGAGGATTTTTTCTAACTAAACTAAACCAAGAAAATATTTTATTATTCTCTTCTAAAAAGTAATATCCTTGATGGAACAAAATCTCATGGCAAAAAATGATGTTTTTTCTTAATAATAATTTAACCTGTTGCAAATCAGAAAATTTAAACATGAAAAATTCACAAAAAAAATATTACACATCTGAGAAAATAAAACAGTACCATTCGTTAATAAAATCACCCTTTCCGCAAAGCCCACGAAGTGATGCCAACGGCAGATCCCCATGGGAGACTTCACTCAGGGTGACTGTCAGGTTCATCGAGGTCGATGGGTGTTGATTTTTGTCACTAAAACGTTGAAGCACAAAATAAGGTCATAAGGTCAGGGTTAATGTTCGGGTTCTTTCCTTGTTACTGAGGTTAAAGATTAAAAATAAGGTTTTTTCGATTTATAAATTTTCAGAAGGAATAGTAATTATTTTTTGATTAAAACCTTATTTTCTTTCTCTCCCAACCTTAGTAACCAGCAGAAAATCACACTGAAACAAAACCTTATTACCTTATTGAAGGATTAATAGTTTTCTGATAATAACGAATAAACTCATTATATTCCTCCTCAAAAGTTTTTTTACGATGGTGTTCTGGTTGATTTAGAATGTAGCTGCAAACATTTTCAATATCTCCTTTTGAGACGGAAAAAGCAGAAGCCGATTGCTGCCATGAGAACTTCCCGCTACACAAATTATTATCGTTTATAAAATTTTCTGAACTGTTTGCAATTACCGTAGCAATGGTTTCTTCTGAGATGGCTGGAGAACGGGAAATTAAAAAATGAACGTGTTCAGGATTAGCATAAATGGCATACATCTTACAATCTTTGTTATTCACAATCCCTGTAATATACTTTTCAATTCGTTCTCTGTGTTGTGGTTTTATCATAGCTATCCTGTGCTGAGTAACAAACACGAAATGTGTATAAAGATTATTGTACTCGATTTTCATAAAAATTTGATTTTAAAAAATTTACATACATGTAATAATTTGTGTCAATTTTATGAACTTAAAGATACAAAATAAGGTAATAAGGTCTGAGTCATTCGGTGAATTAGTCATGTTACTGAGGTTAATGATTGGAAATAAGGTTTTTTCGAATCCGAAACTTTCATGAGGCATAGTAATTATTTTTTGATTAAAACCTTATTTCATATGTGATTAACAGAGAAAAACAGCAAACAAAAGGGAAAGAGCCAGATTACTGACGGAAACATGTTTTCGTAAAAATTTTAAGGCGGCTGATATGTGATTGTCAACGGTACCGGGAGCAATGTGTAATTCTTCTGCAATTTCACGTGTACTTTTTCCTTCTTTACGGCTTTTTAAAAAGATTATCTTTTGCTTCGGTGGCATTTGTTCAATAAGTTGTACAATCTGCTTCAACGTAAAATCATAGTCTATCTGCTCCTGAGTATCCACGGAAACTTCGGAACCCAAACCGATTTCTTCTCTCAGTTTTCTGTGAAGTTGTTTTTTCCTGAATATTTTACAGATGTTGTGATAGGAGATGGTAAACAGGTAAGATTTCAATGATGAGTCTTTTTTCAGCTTCTTCCGGTTTTCCCATATTTTAAGGAAAACATCCTGCACAAGCCCCTCGGCTTCTTCCTTCGATCTTAAATATTTCAGCGCAAACCCAAACAGCCGGTTGCCGTATTTTCCAAACACAGCATCAAAAGCTTCGTGGTCTCCCTTCCTGAGCTTTTCAACCAGCTCTTCGTCTGAAATATTTTTGTTTATGGCCATTTAAGGTTTAATTTAACGACAAAGTTAAAAAAAAGATGCACGAAAAGCAAATTTTTGAGGAATCAGGTTCATATCTTTTTGTTTTCAACAATTCAGGTTGAATTGATTTCGAATAAAACGAAGCCAGAACTTTTCCAAGTTAATAATAACGACCAATCGAGTAGGTAGGGGGATTACTCCCCCGCCCTCTCACACCACCGTGCATGCTTTCGCACACGGCGGTTTCTTTTAATTGTTTAACCTGTCGTAATTTAATGTGAGGTTGTAAAGACCTACTGCATCAAACCATTTGTTGTTGAGAGCCTGGTGGGCTTGTGGGCATCCTGACTTGCGCCAGTGTCCTTTACCGGAGAGGGCTAATATCCAGCTTTGCCAACTTTCAACGCCCTGTCTTTCAAGAAAACGTTGCAAGGTAATGACCCTCTTGCACTGCTTTAATCTATAGCACCGAAGTTTCCTGCGTATCCATGAATCAAGATTCTTTAATACTCTTTTACATCGGGCGTAGCGAAAGTAGTTAAGCCACCCCCGTCCCACAAAGTCCAACCGGAACAGGTTATAAGGTGTTCGTCAATCGCTCACTTAGTTCACAAAACATGTGTGCAAGGGCAAGCAAGTGGCTTGAAAAAAATCTCCACCTTTTGGAGATCCGCCTGCGGCTCCTCTCTTTCAAAAGGTAGTATTTTTTTCGCCACCCTTGCACACACCGCATCCACACTTAGCTCTTGCGCTCCCACTCACTTCGCTACCGTTCCCCTCAGCTGCAATGTGATTGGCATCTACAACCCAACAGCGTTCCCAATCACAGCCAATCTCAGGTCGCTTCGTTTGGTGCTCATCGCTGCGCGGCTGCTTGTTTTGTTGCACAACGCTCGCTCAATCCTCACGCGTGGCTACTCTTGCCCCCTTTAACCCCAATAAGGTATTCGCTTCGCTCATACATTATTTGAAAGGGGGCAACCGCCACTCAGTGTTTCTGCTCGCCTGCGGGTCGCTCAGGCTGATCGGGGTGTCACACTTTTTGTATATCTACCGTCCCGCCACATCACCGATCTCCCTTTCTAAACAAGTCGCTTTGCCATATTCATTCCGCTCGCTACCTCTCCGCCCGACCCTCATGCTTCGGGTCGGACCGGCTCCTGCGTTCGCTCCATTCACATCGCATCGCTCTCTCGGTTCTGCACCTCCGCGTTACTGCCATGCTCGCTGCGGCTCTCTCTCTGTCGGCAGCCGACCCTCATGCTTCGGGCCAAGCTGCCTCTGCCGTTCGCTCCGCTCGCACCGCAACGCTCCCCGCGATTACCACCGCCGCTATTGCCGTGTGTGTTTCGTTCTCTCCGTCGATTACCGACCCTCATACTTCGGGTCGGATAATCGCCTGCGCTCACTGCACGCACACCGCACCGCTCTGTCAGCGCTCATTCCACTGGCCGGGTGGCTGCTCACTCATCCTTCGTTTCGAACAACCACCCGGCCTGCTCCATTCGCTCACCTTGCCCTTTCTGTGTTCATGCTCGCTCACTCAGTCGTTATGCTCGCTCATGCTTCGCTCGTCAACTCCTTCGTTCACTTCATTCACACAGCCCAGCTATTTTATGGCAAATGCTTCGTTATGTTCGTCAGGTGTTTGTAGGCAGTCGCCAAATCATCAAACCTTTGCCCTGTCACCTTCCTCACCCACTCAGCAATTGCCAGTTTCCGATGCCTCTGAACAAAAAGTGCGCCACCCCTGCTGGGGGCAGTAGGCGTCAGGCGCCCTCATGCTTCGGGCTCCCTCCTTCCACCACCCTCGCTCCACTCGCGTCGGCTCGCGCCTCGTCACTCCGCAAGGAAAAAACACGTCGCTTCGCTCCGCAGTTTTTCCTTTGCTCCGTTCCAGCTCAAGGCTGCATAACCTGTTCGCAGCAATTCTATCACTTCCTTAAATTGTTTTACCAAATTCAAATAGGTGCTCAGGAAACCCTAAAACAGTCTTGGGTATCTCAACCGGATCCGATCCTTTCACATTCCTTTCCTGTTGCACATTCTATATTGCCAAATGCTGTACATTCAACGTTGCTAAATGTTGTACAATTCACATTGCCAAACACTGTACAATCAACATTGCCGGACGCAATACTGCACACATAATTCCTCTTCCTGTTTAAACTGAACTCAAACTCAGCGATCAAACGCTTCAATAAGGGCTCAAAGTAAAGCAATATCAAACCGTATGAGTCAGGTAAGTGGCACGCTGTCACATCTATGTAGATGTTGTCAAGGACTCGGTATGGGTTCAATGTAACCTTTCCCATCAAATGTCTACGGGTATTTCGTATACATTTAAAAAATTGCTTAGACATTATTCATCCATTTTCATCGCATCAAAAACGCTCCCGATAAGCATTCCAGGTAAATACTTTAGACATTTGTTAGACACTCTCAGTTAACTTGTCTCCCCCAAACGCTTGTCATCAATGAAACCCCCGCAAAGATACGGTGGCTTTCGCTGTAATCTTGCAAGGTCAAGCCCTCCGGGTTTCCGATGAAATCTCCAATTCCGCATTCGCGGAAATCGTATTTCACCGGAAAACCTTGCCGATTACAAAGCCACCCTTTGCTGATCGCTAAGGTTTCATTTATTCCTTCCAACCATCGATCTACACGCACTCTTTCTCATTCTTGTCGGAGAAGAAACAGATCTTCATCCGGTTGGGTGCATATGGACCGGAATCGTCCGGTTGTTGTATGCATGTTACCATTTACTCCTTCAACCACTTTCTTTCTCCGGAATATTTTCTTCGCGATTAAACCGGATCCCTTCCGTCGCACCAAACAGTACCGTGGCGTCGCTCCAAACAATACCATAGCTTCGCTCCAAACAGAACCATTGATCAGTCCAAATCTTACCCATCGTATTATCTACTCAGATCAATTATCTTTAATCATCTACAATTCACTAATTACTCCAATATGCACTTGCCAAAAACTACAAATCATTCGGAGCCTGGTTGGAGTTTTCCGGAGTTTCTCTAAAATCAATCGCAATCACTACAACAATCTTTAGTGCATTGTTAGAGCTTCGTTGGATTTTCACTGATTCTCTACCATGAAATCCAACGCAAAGCAAAGAAAAAGAGTGCATTCCATTCCAAAATATTGAATTGCAAAAACCCCAGTGTAATTTTATCCCGGGAGATAATCTGATAAGTACATAGTTTGGCGCGACGATAGAGCCAACCTTCATCAATTCCGATCAGAATTTCTAAATAATGGCTGTACCAAATCCGTACCAAGTCCGTACCAAGTCCGATGTTTCCTTATATAACTGAGTGTTTAACATTTTAAAATTTATCTATCATGGGTACAATTAAAAAAGGTGTGTTAGGTGGATTCTCCGGCAAGGTGGGGTCTGTTGTTGGTGCTTCCTGGAAGGGCATCGACTACATTCGAAGCCTTCCTGCAAGTGTGAAGAATCCGCGTACCGAGGGTCAGGTGACCCAACGGACAAAATTTACGGTGGCCTTGGAGTTTCTCCGGCCAATTATCGCCTACCTCAATGTGGGTTTCAAACCCTATGCCAGCAAACAGTCGCCTTACAACGCTGCTATGTCCTACAATGTCAGCAATGCGGTGACCGGTACGTTCCCCGATTTCGAGATGGATTATCCCAACGCACTGGTCTCCAAAGGGAGTCTTCTGGGTGCTGAGGATGCTTCTGCGACCACAGCTGCTGGTAGTATCTCTTTCGCCTGGACTGACAACAGTGAGGTGAGTAATGCCCTGTCAACCGACAAGGCAATGCCGTTGGCATTCAACATCTCGAAAGGTCAGGCTGTATTCAAGACGAATGGGGCTGAGCGTTCCACTGAGGCAGACACACTGACCATCCCTGCAAACTGGTCCGGTGACGACGTAGAGGTGTATCTGGGCTTTGTCTCTAACGATGGTCTACTGGTAGCTACCAGTGCTTACCTCGGACAAAAGACGATTGCTTAGGCAGGCTGATGATTTTCCCTAATTTACCGCTCCTTATTGGGGCGGTTTTTTACCGTTTTGCTTGATATATAACCTCGGTATGCCTTCAATTCTCACTTCGATGATTGATCTGATGAACATAAATCCCGATTTGCTCTACACCCTGGGTTCTTTTGCCGGTGGTGGTGCCCTGGGTGGACTGATTTCTTCCATCATCAACAGGAAGGAGAACAAGCGGATCAAGCAAAGTGAAGCCGTGCAGTCAGAAGCATCAGCTAAGCGGGAGGATGCCCTGGCCGCAACCGAGATGATGGGGCTCCTGGAACGCACGGTCGCACACATGGAGAAGATGAATTCCTACAACAAATCCAATTCTGAGGAGCTGTTGAGGATGCTGAAAGAGAAGGAAGGCATCAACGAGAAGCTGAAAAAGGATATCGCCCTGCTCCAGTTGCAGATCACCGAAGATCACCGACGGATCACCGGTCTCGAGAAGACGGTAGAGCGTGAGATCCGCTGGCGTAAGGATGGGGACGATCACTACTGTATGGTGGAGGATTGTGATAAACGGGTACCACCGCGTGGTACATTCAAACGGGTTGAGGAACAACCATAATTCCAATGGTTACTCAAAACTATCAACTCCAATTTTTCTTATGCAGCAACGAATCTAAACTCAATCCCTAAACATCATGAACCGGCATCTTTTCTTTCAGGAAATCAACCGATCACTCTTCCGCGGGAAACTGAACGACCGCCAACGGGAGGGGATCCTTCACAAGCTGGCAGCTTTCGACAAGTTCCAGGTGACCGACGACCGGTGGCGTGCCTATATGCTGGCTACATCTTATCACGAGACTGCGCATACCATGCAACCAATTGAGGAGTGGGGGAAAGGCAAGGGAAGACCATACGGGAGAAAGATAAAACAGAACAGACAGATCTACACCTGGCCGGAACAGATCTATTATGGCCGGGGTGATGTGCAGCTCACCTGGTATGAGAATTATGAACGTATGGGTGATCTTATGGGCCTGCCGCTCCTGGAACAACCGGAGCTCGCGCTCGATCCCGAGATCTCGGCTCATATCATGGTTGAGGGGATGATCCTGGGCAAATCCAATCGGGGCGACTTCACCGGTTATTCGCTCGAAAACTTTTTCAACCCCCAGCGCGACGATCCCTTCGGTGCCCGCCGAATCATCAACGGTCTCGACAGTGCCCATACCATCGCCGGCTACCATTACAAATTCCTCGAAGCAATCCGAAAAGCATCATGAAGAATAATATCAATCATATATCTGAATCAGCTATATTTGCTTCAGCATTAAATGACCCAACATTAAGTGCACCACCTCTTGATTTAAGTGCACCAGTTTCAGAAATAAATGCACCACCTCATGTCTTAGATGCTCCCGTTTTATCAGCACAACCGTTATTCACACCAGTTACATACACAACGGAAACGCCTATAAGAGCAAGAATTACATCTCTTTTTCTTTTACTCCTTATAACTCTCCTCTTCCTGGGTGGCTGCAGATCCAAACAGACAATTACCGAGAAAACAACCATCAATACTGACAGCACCGCGATCTGGTCCCTCAACGACAGCCTCTACAAGAAAGAAACCCAGATCACCAACCTACAGATCGATTTACAGCGCCTCAGAGAAGAAAACACCCGTCTACTGAATGAGACCTCAACCCACCAGATATCTTACGACACATCTGCTCCCGTGAATCCACAGACCGGCAAACCACCCATCGCAAGTGAACGTTTCACTGTCAGCAAGAGCATCCTTGAACAAACCAAAAATGAATTTGAAACCCTGCTCCAAACCGCATCACTCGAAAACGAATCCCTCAGTCGTCAAAACCGTGACCTACATCTCACAGTCGATAAACTAACCAATGAAAACAAGCAACTCACAGAAAAAACCAAACCTCAAAGATTAAACTATAAACTATATCTAGCTGGACTTATCTCAGGTATAATCCTCTTAGTTTTGATCTATCTCGTAACGAAAAAATAGTTAAAATTTGTTGTATGGGTCAAGATTATTTTTTTTCCGTTGAATTTGATGAAGTGATAACTTAGTTCATCTGGAATAATTATATTCAATTATCCAATAATATTTTTGTCTAATAACGAATAAAGTGATGGGGATAAAAAATATGCAAACTGGAGTTACTAACTTTGCTGGGACAAAAAGTTAAGCATAAAAAACTTACATTTG
>ENA-UOOE01000891-UOOE01000891.1-fermentation-metagenome-genome-assembly--contig:-NODE-891-length-27240-cov-4.394445_pt1 | contig 27240 bp, 57 predicted proteins | sample MGYA00245776_ERZ724021 | MGnify/ENA primary metagenome ERZ724021 (study PRJEB28704, sample SAMN03018321) | fermentation metagenome | biome: anthropogenic terrestrial biome; feature: soil; material... | reverse complement strand
TGCAAGGTACACCACATTCCCAAGGGGATGGTTCAGACAGAGAGGCAACTTAGAAAATATATTGAAGATAAAAATGGGAAAATTGATTGTATAGGAATAACAGGGAATGACTATGGCATATCAACTTTTACTAAAGATTATGGAATAGAGCACGCAACAGACTTATTAGACGCATATTGGCAAGTGGCGTGTAGAATAGCAGAGGAGGAATAAATGGGTAATAAATCAATAGAACCTATAGAGGTCACAAATGCAATATGGAAAACTGCTAAAAGGTTAGAAAAAGGAGTAGACACAATAACAAGTAAGGCTAAAGAATATGCATATGCGGAGAAGAATTATAGGATTGCATTAAGAAAAGAAATAGTAAAGCTCAGAACAGATAAAATGCCAGTTACTCTTATAGCAGATATAGCACGTGGTAGCGATGATGTAGCAGAATTAAAATTTAAACGTGATTTGGCGGAACAATGTTTTAAGGCTTCAAGAGATATGCTAAATGCATTAAGCACAGAAGTAAGCTCTTTACAAAGTATTCTGAAGGTACAAGCAAGAATTGAATGAGGTGATTAAATGAATATAGACCAGATGCTTAAAGAAGTTGCAAATAATAAAGCAATAAAAGATTTGGATGCTGAAACTTTATTTTATACGTTAAAAGGTATATATGTCAAAGGGTTTGAAGATGGAGAAAGTAAAGGCAAAAATGAATTTAAAGAGAAAATGATTAAGACTATTAAAAGTATATAGGAAGGAACCTATTAAATGAAAATAATAGCAATAATCTTATTAGTCACGGCTATATATGATACATTAGGTACTATTAAAATACTATTAGGAATACACACTAAACTTAAAGATATGCTTAAATTTAAAGAGTTCCATCGTACGATTTATAGTCTAATAGGTGATTTACTGGTAATTATATTTGTAATAGGATGGTGGATTAAATGAAAAGATGTTGTAAAAACTGTGATAACTTAAATTACTGGGATGGATATAATTGTTTGCTTGAAGATAATATGCTAGGAGATAAATATATAGAAGATATAGAAAGCACTTCATGTGACTATTTCAAGATAAAAGAAGGTGAATAAATATTATGAATGGTGAAGATTTATTAAAAGAAAAAATGGCTGAAGATTGGAATATATCTATAGAGTGTAAAGGTAAAGGAAGAGTTTATGGAATGTCTTATGAAGGTAACGCTTATAAAGTTGGTGAAGATTTTAGAAATAGACCTGTTCAATATATGCTATACCATGGTGTAGGAGATACACTCGAAGAATTATTGGACAATATGTTTAATAAATCTAAAGACTGGCAAATGAAGGATGGTGATTAAATGAAAGCATTACATATAGGAAATAATCAATATATAAATACAGATAAAATAACGATAATAACAGGATATAATTCAAATACAATGCACAGAGATGTACAAGTAGCAGAAGAAAAAGGAAAATTGATAAAAGCTTCTAAGGGAAGAACAACTCATAGTGTAATATATACTAATTGTGGATATATAATAACATCTTCTACAAAACCAGAAACATTATTAGAAAGATTCAATAAGAGGTGATTTAATGTACGAAGATATAATAAAAAGGCTAAAGAATTATAAGTTCTTAAAAGCAGAAATTAAAGCCTTAGAATTAGACATAGAGGAAATGAAAGACGATATTGGAGTAGATGGCATGGACTATGGTAAAGACAAGATAAGCCCTACTAATAAATTTAATAGTACTGTAGAAAATTCTGCACTTAGAATAGCTCAAAAGGAATTAGACAAGCGTAGGAAAGAAAGAGAAATAGAAAGAATAGATAATGCTGTAAGTATCTTAGACGATAAAGAAAAAGAAGTAATTACATTAAGACATATAGAAAATAGGAGATGGGATACAGTTACATATAAATTAGACAGAACATATGATGCATGTAAAAAAATAGAACAAAGAACACTTAGGAAAATGAGCAAGTTTCTAAAACAATAGGTTTTTTATAGGTTTTTTATAGGTTTTTAGGAAATCAATGAGATATAATAGTAGTGTAGAAAGTTTGGGACAATTTGAAAAGAAAATAATATAATTAATATACGAGAAGCCATTAATTTGACTTCTCTTTTTATTATCGGGTTTGCAGGGAACAACTGCCACCTCCTAGGGGAGAAGAATAGCCGGGTAAGTTCCGGCTGCTCCTAGATAAATATATCGTGGGAGGATATAACATGGATAATTTAATTGACTTGGGATTATTTACGAAGAAAGAAAAAGTTTTGGTAAGTAGCAGAATTATTGCACAAAACTTTAATAAAGAACACAATAGTGTTTTAAAAACAATTGAAGGCGAGAATAGAAAAGGAAAACATGTTGATGGACTAATAAATGGAATTATTAAATCAAGTGGAAACCCACTTGGTTATTTTATTGACTCAAAATACAAAGATTCCAAAGGAGAAATGAGAAAAGAATATCTTCTAACAAGAGATGGATTTTCATTATTAGTAATGGGATTCACAGGCCAAAAAGCTTTAAATTGGAAACTTAAATATATAGAAGCTTTTAATAAGATGGAGTCTTTCGTAAGAGAAAAACAATCTAGTGAATGGCTTCAGACAAGAAAGAATGGAAAACTTGTAAGAAGAAGCGAAACTGATAATTTAGCAGAACTACTAATATATGCAATTAATCAAGGCAGCAAAACGTATCAAAGAAATCCTAATTTACTTTATTCTAATTACACCAAATTAGTAAATAGTGCCGTAGGAATAAAGAAGAATCAAAGAGATCGTGCAACTAGAAAAGTATTAGATATTATAGCTTTTATAGAGGACATGATAATTCATACAATAGATGAAGAAATGAAAAACAAAACAGAATATCATGATATATACGCTATATGTAAAGAGAGAACACAGCAAATAATAAGATATGCATATTTACCAGAACAAAAATTGATAGCATAAAAAGGAGCAGCTAAGTAAGGCACTCCTTTTTATTTTTTTTTGGAGTGAGCAAAGATGGAACCAACATATATAAGTTATTTATGTAATAGATGTAAAGGCGAGTTTGTACTATTAAAAGAACAAGTAGATAAATTTGCAGGAGACATAAGCTGCCCTTATTGTGATAGCAGGAATGTAAAGAAACAAACAGTAGGGGACGTATTAAAAGAATGTATGCAGGAACGGTCATATAAAAGGGTAAATGGTGCTCTTAGGGAAAAGAGGTAAAGCATGAGCAATGCAACATCATATACATATGGGAAACCACAAGGCAATAAGACCAATTTTTCAATAGAAGATAAAAAACCAGATAAAAAGGAAACTGAATTCTATAAAGGATATAAAAACCCAGGATATTTTAAGGAGAATAAACATGGCAAATAAACATAAAAGAATAAACTATTTAAAAGTAGCAGTAGAAGAAAAAATACATAGAAAATTAGGAGATAGACAGTATATAGAAGCTTATTACAGATCATGTAAACATGATTGTATGAGTATGGAAAGCAGAATAAATTCTATAGTAAGGAATTTGTAGGAGGAAATATAAATGTTTTTTGAAGTTTATATTGAAAGTGTAGACGAATATAAAGGATACAGAGAAAATATAAAAAATGAATGCATGGAACAAGGTTTTACAGAAGGTGAGGCCACGTATGTAGTCAATAGGATTAGCAATGTAATGAGAAGAAAGACAAAGGGCTGGAACGCTTATAATTTTTGGGTAGAAATAAACAAAAAAAATAGTGAAAAAGTAGGCGAAGAAATAATTCTTAAAAGTGGTAAAATAGTTAAATTTGATTTTAACCTTGATTAAAAGTTAGAATTTGTAGGAGGAAATATGGGTGCAGGAATAATAGACTTATCTCAAGGACAACTTTTCATAGATGGGCAAAAAATAAATGATTTTGTGACAGGAGAAATAACGATTCCTGAAGACAATAGATGTAGTAACATTAATCTTCCAGTATCAGGAACAATGAAAGTTAAAATAAGAATAGCAAAGGAACCTAACAGGTTAATTAATATATTAAAACATACCAGAAAGATAAGGACTAAAAAGAAACTCTTTAATAGAATTTATAATAAATATAGACTTTGTTTATTGACAATGAAATAGCAGATTTCAGGAGGAAGTATTATGAATTTACAAACTTTAAAAAGAGCAGAGGAAATTAAAGTTTGCATAGACTCTACAGCTAAAAACATTGAACATTTAGAAAAGATAAAAGCCTGCAATGAAATTATGGTTGTTGCATGTACTAGTAAAGCAATAAAAGCAATAAAAGGTGTTTACTATGATGATAAAGACAATTTAGCTCCTATGTATTTTACCGGAGAAGAAAAAAATAAAATGTTAAATATTGCGTTAAAAAGAGACAAAGAATTTCGAGATAAACATATAGAAGAATTACATAAGTTATAGGCTAAATAATACAAAGGACGGTGAGGTGCAATGTAGTATGGCAGATACAAAACAAGCCGAAAGAGATTATATAGCTGGAATGAAATATAAAGATATAGCAAGTAAATATAATGTATCTATAAACACAGTTAAGTCATGGAAAACTCGTTATAAGTGGAATAAAAAAGGTGCGCACACAAAACAAAAAAGTACGCATACAAAACAAAAAAAAGTATGCACACAAAAAAAGGATGCACTGCAAGATATAAAAGAACCAAACATTGAAGAAATAAAAGATATGAGCGACGGATTAAAACTTACTGATAAACAAAGATTATTTTGCTTTTATTATAGTAGATGCCTAAATGCAACTAAAGCATATCAAAAGGCTTATGGATGCACTTATATAGAAGCAGCAAGACATTCATACGAGTTGAGGAAAAACGGGGACGTAAACAAGCTTATAGACTTATATATGAGCCATGAGATAGATAAGGAAAGGCTAAGAAAATCAGTAGTTCAGAAGTATATTGATATAGCATTTTCAGATATGAATGATTACATGAAATACGGTCATAAGAAGGTACCTGTAATAGATAAAGAAACAGGAGAACAAAAGCTTGATGTAGACGGAAACCCTCAGTATTTTATTGATAATTATGTAATCCTAAATGATTCAAAGGAAGTAGACGGAACACTAGTAACGGAAGTAAGCGAGGGCAAGGATGGTATTAAATTAAAGCTTACAGATAAGACAAGAGCTATGGACTGGCTAGGTAAACATATTGATTTACTTACTACAGAACAGAAAGAAAGATTTGATATTGAAAAGGCTAAAGTAAAACATGAAGATAATGAGCAATCAGATAATGTATTAAAGGAAATGCTAGAAGGTTTAAAGGATGAGTAAATATAGATATTCTCTTAAACAAAAGGATGTAATAAACAAAACAATAAATAATAAACTAGGATTCATAAACATATCAGAAGGCAGTGTAAGAAGTGGCAAGACTTTTTCTTTTAATTTAGCATGGATTATATATGTATTAAATTCACCACATGATAGATTTTTAATGTCAGGTGAAAGCACAGATTCCCTTTATAGAAATGTAATAAAAGATATACTTTTTATATTAGGAGATAATAGGGCAGTATATCAGAACACACAAAAAGGTGGTGCACAACTTGTAATAAGATTTGATGGCAAAACAAAAGTGTGCTATTGCCGTGGAGGTTCTAAAACCAACGATGAAGGGAAAATAAGAGGTATTACAATTGGCGGATGGTATGCAGATGAAATAACCTTGCACCATGAAACATTTGTTAACCAAGCTATTACAAGAATGAGTTTAGATGGAGCCAAAGCTTTTTGGACAACTAATCCAGATAACCCACAACATTTTATTAAAACTCAATACATAGAAAATTCAGAGAAGAACGGATATTGTCATTGGCATTTTACTTTAGATGATAATTTAGCATTAAGTGAAGAGTACAAAGAAAACATCAAGAAAGCCTATTCTGGTGTATTCTACGATAGATTTATCAAAGGCTTATGGGTAATGGCTAATGGTAGTATATTTGATATGTGGACAGCAGAAAACGAGATTACAGAGGATGAACTACCAACTGACTTAAAATCAAAAGCTATGAGATATATTTCTATAGATTATGGTACTACTAATCCTATGGTGTTCCTTGACATATGGGACGATGGAGAAACAATATGGATAGTTAATGAGTACTATTATGATAGCAAAAAGGAAATGCATCAAAAAACAGATAAACAGTATGCAGACGACCTTATAAAATTTATCGGTAGTGATTACCCTATTGCTATTATATTAGACCCTTCTGCGGCATCATTTAAGGCTGAAATGCGTAATAGAGGATATATAATAAAGGATGCAGATAATGAGGTAATGGATGGTATAAGAGTTACATCCAGTTTAATAGCACAGAGAAAAATAAAAATGGTTAAAGCTAAATGCCCTAGAACATTAGAAGACATAGCTTCTTATGTATGGGATGATAAGGCAGCACAAAGAGGAGAAGAAAAGCCATTAAAAGTAAATGACCATGGATGTATAGCAGGAGACACACTAATTGATACAATAGATGGACAGATGCCTATTAAAGATTTAGTAGGCAAGACTGGAAAAGTATTTTGCTATAGTGAAAATGATAAAGCAAAAACAATATCTGATTTTTATAATGTTGCCAAAACAAAAACTAATGCGGATATATTTGAAATAGAACTTGAAGATGGGAGAACGATAAAAGCTACAGAAGATCACCCTATGTTAACTCAAAGAGGATGGGTTCAATTAAAAGATTTAACTGATAAAGATTATATCCTTGATATATATGACCGTAAGTGATACGCCAAAATATGGAGATAAAAATAAAGAGGGCATGATAATGGCTAAATATGATAAAAATAAGAAACATGCTTATTTTAATGGAATTACTTTTACTAGAGACGAAAAGACAGGCTATTATTTAAGCACTAGAAAAGTAAAAGACGGCAAAAGGCAAAGACTTCACGTTTATGTATGGGAATACTACAATGGAGAAATTCCAAAAGGATATGAAATACATCATAAAGATGAAAACAAAGGGAATAATGAAATTTCTAACTTTGAATTAGTCACTGGACCAAAACATAGAAGAATACATGCAGACGAATTTCTTCATGATAAAAAAAGAATAGAAGAATCTACTAGATATTTGTTAGAACTGGCACAGCCTAAAGCAAAAGAATGGCATAGATCAAAAGAGGGCAGAAAGTGGCATAAAAAGCATTATGAAAAATTCAAAGATAAATTGCAACAAAAAAGAGAATTTAAATGTAGAAATTGTGGTAAAACATTTCTTTCTGTAAGAGAAGGATTTTGTTCAAATAATTGTAAATCAGCATGGAGAAGAAAACAAGGGTTAGACAATGAAAATAGAATATGTGTAATTTGCGGTAAAGAATTCGAAACAAACAAATATTCAAAAGTTAAAACATGTTCAATAACATGTGGGAGGAAGTTAAGATGCCTAACTATGCGAAAATCAAAAAAATAAAGTATATAGGTAAAGCAGACGTATATAATATGCAAGTCAAAGACCACCATAACTACAGTGTTAATGGCGGGTTAATTATTCATAATTGTGACGCTATAAGGTACTACGTGAAAACCATTATTAAGCCGTGGAGATTGACATTATAAGAATAATTTATTAAATAAGCATTTCAATTGTCAGATAATTTACTATGCAAAACATAAAAGTTATATCAAAATAACCGAGGATATACTTTTTAAAAGGGCAAAACAATAAAAACGAGTGAATAAATTAAAATAAGAATATTCAAAATAGAGGTAATATTATGAAAAGTATATTTAAAAGAATAAAAGAAAGTTTCAATAATGCAAGAAGTAGTAAAGACGTTCCACCTGCAAAGACTAATAGAATACCTAAACCACCAATACAACCTAAATGTTGCGATTGCTTCTTTAAATATTATGATCATGTTCGGCTGAAGAATTTTGAAAGCCAAATAGAAAAAGAAATATTTAAAGACTTTACTACTAGAAATATAAATAGCGACCCACCATTAGGAAGTAAACCTAATGAACCTAAGAAACAATGTTAGAAGGTGAAGATATGAAGAAAATAATTGATAGCAAAAAAGTTAGTGAAGAATTATTAGAGGTTTTGGCTAAAAATGAAATTACAGTTGATTTTATAGATTCAATATTTAAAACAACAAAAGATTTAGCATGTCATAGAACAATTGTTCAAAAACAATAATGCTGAATATATACACTAATATACATAAATAAACGCATAAATATACTGTATAAAGTAGCTAAATGAGAATAGGATATATTACAATTTCATTTATTTATACAGAAAAATCTAGTACAAGTTAGATATATCAATGGATATAAGATAAATACGCCAACTTCGTTAAGCAAAAATTTAGCGAAGTTAACTAAAATAGTATAGTTTTTGAAAGGAGAAATAATGAGTTATTGTAGAAACCCACATTATATTTACCAAACAGGCGATGGCGTTGAATTTGATGGAACTTTTATTTCAGATTCGGCTTTAAATGTATAGCTTTATAATGTATTACTGAGGAACAGAAGAAAAGAATTAATATCAAGATTGAAGCAAGGCAAGTTAGAAGATATAAATAAAATCGATATTAATTTTAACCCTCTACCAGAAGACGATCCAGAAATTATATGTGATAAAAAGTATCAGGAAAGAAACGAAGATGAATTAATTAAGAACTTATTACAAAATAGGAGTTAATACATATGGAAGAACCAAGTATAGTAATAGATATGACTAATTATAACGACCAATTATATGATGTAATAAAAAGAATAATACATGATGATAGAATACCTTTATACATAAGAGATGAATACAGAAACAAGATTATTAAGGCTAAGATAGAAGGAGAAAAGTAATGTTTCATTATGTAGACTCTTTAGATTATTTAAACCCGAAAGAAAAAGAATTTGTAGATAAGAATATAAAAGATACACCAGTTATTAGATGCACAAAAAAATTTACTGTACCTGTAGGAAATGAGAATATCTTTTTAGGGAAATGCCAAGTGTGTGAAGGACCATATTACGTTATCTTTAGCGACTTATACAGTATATTATATCAACCAGAGCAAGCTTTATCTGACGGCAAGTACAATATACCATTAATATGTTTAGATGAAATATATAGGCCATATTTTGATATGAGCGCAAACATAACCCGATAAATAGAAGGAAAGTGGGAAAACAATGGATACTGATAAAATACATAATGAAGTAGAACAAGAACTTATTAAATTTAGAAAGAAACATCATAGACCAGCTACAGACATAGAAAAAATGCAAATAGCAAGTCCTCATTACGGTAAAGCAGTTAAAGCTATAGATGAAGAAATTTTTGAAGCTTTGGGAGTATCACCAGAGATTTTAAAAGTACAAGATACAGCATTACATCGTGAGTTAAATAATTTGGAGGGAATATGGGGTTTGGATTAGAGGATTACACTACAATCAAAATGTATGCATTAATAAAAGATAAGAAATATTATGATTTTAAGACAAGACAGTTTGTATCCAAGGCTAATATAAATTGTATATTGCCAGCTAAGTCTATAGCAAAGATAATATCTAGTTATTTGGATGAAGCTGCAACAGTATGTGAAGTACAAATTGCTATGAAAAAAGATATAGAGAAATATATAAAAGATTCTTTAGAAAGTTTAAAAATAGAGCTATAATATTAAATAATTTGGAGGATATATGAAATTTTTAATTAGCAGGGCTAGTATATCATATGACGAAGATGCAGCACCTTGTGAAGAAGCAATAAAAGAAAAATATGTAGTTATAAATTCTACCACAAATTATAAAATGGAAGAAAAAGAAGGATGGTTCATAGAAATAAACACTCTTGAACAATTACTTGAATTTCAAAATAGATATGATGATTTGATTATCATTAAAAGAGACGATTTAAATAAAGATTTAATAGAAATAAAAATATATGATAGTTATGCAGAATAGAGCTGTAAAAGGCTCTTTTTATTTTATAGGTTGTGTCTTACCACCAAAGGAGAACAATTATGTATAAAGGAAATGAAGAAAAAAGCTTTTACCGTGACGTTGCAGGAGAAATGAGTGAGATTAATATCTTGATTAAACAAGGAAAGGTAAGAGAAGCATACAAATATTTTAATCAGGTATTAGACTTTTTCAGAAATGACTTTGATAAAAGCAAGTTAACTAATGAAAACATTATGGATTTTTCACATCAATATGAGAATTTAATTAAATTAATAGATGCAGATTTATCTATTTTAACATCAAGGTATCATAATCCTAACGAAGACATAATTTTAAACAATTTGGATTACTACAATGAATTGTTACATATAGGATTTACGACACATCGCTATATCAGATTTGGATGTATAGGTAATATAGATGATTATTTACAAGTAAAAGCAAATGTTCCATCTCAAAATAACATACATTCTCATTATGAATATGAAGTAAATTGGCAAGATAAATATAGAAGCATATTTTACTGGAAAGGCTTCAATAAGAAACAGCTTGAAGAAGCAAACATATTTTATGACAAATTGAAGAAAAGTTTCAATGATGTAAAGCTATATAAGATAGTAACTAAATATGAATTTATAAAGTAGAGCTAAAAGGCTCTTTTTTATTTTGCCCGAAAGGAGGACATTAATTTGAAAAAAAGACAGAAAAAGAAAATTCAAGATAAATTAAATAAAACAAATAAACAAGATAAGAGACATATAAAACCTCCTGCAGGGTTAACAAAAGATGCTTTTAGTAATGCTATGGCTAGAATAGGGTATAATACTTCAAACTTATTAGAAGCTACAGAATACCCAATTACAAGGCTGACAAAAGATTATGCTTTAATGAATAGCTTATATAGGTCTAACTGGATAGTAAGAAAGATAATAGATGCTATTCCAGAGGATATGTGCAAGAACTGGATTAATATAATTACAGAACTAGAACCAGACCAACTAAGACAAATACAAAGGCTAGAGAGAATCACGAAACTTAAATCTAAAATATTACAAGGTTTAAAGTGGGGCAGGCTTTACGGTGGTGCAGGAGGATTAATAATAATAGATGGCCATGAGGATATATTAGACGAACCTTTAAATTATGATGATATAATGCCGGATAGTTTTAAAGGCTTATTCATAACCGATAGATGGAGTGGAATAACTCCAGGCCAAGAACTAATAACAGATATAAACGACCCCGAATTCGGATTACCACTAAATTATGAAATTACAACAGAAGATGGACAGGTATTAAGAGTAGATCATACGAGAATAGTTAGATTTATAGGACGTAAACTTCCATACTGGGAAGAACTCGCAGAAATGCACTGGGGTGAATCCGAGGTTGAATTAGTATTTGAAGAATTAAAGAAAAGAGATAATACAAGTTATAACATAGCTACATTAGTGTTTCTAGCTAACTTAAAGGTACTTAAAGTAGGAGACCTTAGAGAAATGCTAAGTGTAGGAAATGATAAGGCAGCTAAAAGAGTTTACAATACAATACAATCTCAAAATCAGTTATTAAGTAATATGGGTATGCTCTTATTAAATAAAGAAGATGATTTTCAGACATTCCAGTATTCCTTTAGTGGATTAAATGATATATATCAATCCTTCATGCTAGATGTAGCTGGAGCCTGTGAAATACCAGTGACAAGATTATTTGGAAGAAGTCCTGCGGGTATGGATGCAACTGGTGAAGGAGATATGCAAAATTATTATGACACTGTAGAAGAAAAACAGGAAACTCATTTAACACCAGTGTTTGATAAACTATTGCCTATACTATGCATGAGTGAATTTGGAGCTATACCAGATGATTTAGACTATAGATATAATCCTATTAGAACGCCTAACGAAAGTGAAGTAGCAGACCTAGTAGATAAGAAATCAACCTCAATAAACAACTTATATCAATCAGGATTAATAAACCAGAAAATAGCACTTAAAGAATTAAGACAAATGAGTGATAGTACAGGAATGTTCAGCAATATTTCAGATGATGATATTGAAAATGCGGATGATTTTACAAGTGAGGGAGAATTGGAGGACTTAAAGAATTATGGTAGCGAAAACAGCCAAGGACCTGTGGAAGCCGAAGAGGAAAATCGAAAAGCAATACCAGAGAACATTAAAACGGGCGATGAAGATACTCCAAGGAAATTTAAATGGTTTAAAAAGTCCTAGAGAGATATTAAGAGAAATAAAAAAGTTCTCTAACAGTCCTGAATTTGGAAGATTTGCAGAAGCCGAAGCTATGAAGATGGTAACTCATGTATTTACAGATGCAGGACATACATGGAGAGAAGCAGCAGCAGAGAACGGAAAAGGCAGTGAGATATATAAAGCATTGAAGAAAGAATTACAAGGCAATATAGGCAGTGCTGTAAGTAATCAAGTACAACAAAATGCTACTTTAATTAAGACTTTACCGCAGGATGTAGCTAAAGAAGTTACACAATATATAGCAGAGGAAACTTTCAAAGGTAGAAGACCAGAGGATTTAACAAATGAAATAAAAGATTTGTTTGGCCATAAGGCACAAGTAAGAGCTAATACTATTGCTAGAACAGAAACAGGGAAAGCTGTATCTGCATTAAATCAGGCAAGGTCAGAAGACTTGGGATTATTTTGGTTTATATGGGAGTCATCGGAGGATGCGAGGGTTCGACCTGCACATCGATTAATGGATGGGGTTTTAGTTAATTGGCATGACTTACCTTCTCCAGAAGAATTAAACCACGAGAAAAGAACATACGGCAAATATGCGCCGGGTGGAATATTTAATTGTAGATGTTTCAGCAGTAGTGTAGTTAATATGGATTTTATTAAATTCCCAAGACGTGTCTATTATGGCGGGAAGATTCAAGTAATGAATAAAAAAGAATTTTATGATATAATATAATCAGAGGATAGATAAGGACTAATTACCCTTATTGAAAGACATTTTCCCAAGTGTTTTCCTCATTTAACAACTAAATATTTGGGAAAAATCAAAACCTAGGGAGGGTTTATTGTTATGCAAGAAATTTGGAAAGACATTGAAGAGTATAAAGGGTTATATCAAGTTTCTAATTTAGGAAGAATTAGAAGTATAACAAGGAAAGTAAAAAATGGTCATGGTTATAGACTTATCCAAGGTAAAATTCTAACTGATAGAATTGATAAAGGTGGATATAAAATGATTGATTTAAGAAATGGAAAAATAAAAAAGACTCATAAAGTACATAGATTAGTAGCAGAAGCATTTATACCTAATCCCGAAAATAAACCAGAAGTCAATCATAAAAAGGAATTTGAAAAATGGAATAATCGTGTGGATAACTTAGAATGGATGACCTCAAAAGAAAACATGAATTATGGGACCGCGATTGAAAGAACAAAAAAGAAACTTTCAAAGATTGTTTATCAGTATAATAGAAATAATAATTTAATAAAAAAATGGGATTCGGCTAACGAATGCAGGAAAAGTGGTTTTAGTAGTCGACATGTTTCCGAATGTTGCAAGGGGATAGCAAAAACCCATAAAGGATATAAATGGTCATATGAACCAATTTTAAAGAAAGCACTATAAAAGGTGCTTTTTATTATGCAAAAAATTATTAGTAAGGAGTAATTATGAGTATAAACATAGGAGATACTAATACATTCTTAGGAAATGTAAATTTAAAAGGAGAAAGTATGGACAAGGATATAGAGAAATTAAAGAAAATGAGAGACATTCTTAAAAAAAGTGCTGATATACTAAATGAACTAATAGTTGTCAGTGAAAAAGATAGCCCTACAAAAGAAGATGAAGAAAAGAGAGAAGATTTAACTGGTAAGTTCTTAGTACAATTAATAAAAATACAAGCATTAGGTATGGAATAAGGAGGGAATATGAAAGTAGTATTAAGTGAAGAAGAATATAAGAGCTTAAAGACTAAAGCAGATGGCAATAGTAAAGCAATGGTAGACTCACTAAAGCATTATTTTGAAAATAAAAAACCACTATTTTGTTTCTACATTTCTCGAAGCTATTCAATTAAAAGATTTAAGAAATGCAGTTACACTAGAAGATTTGATGATACAGTTTTACGCAACAAACGATGAAAAACTAATAATGCAAAGAGAAGAAATATTGAAAGAAATACAGGCAGAACCTTTTGAAGATATTATAAAGAGATTAAATAAAAAATGTTGCAGTGTAAATTTATAAGGGGATGAAGAAAATGTCTGATTTAACCGTAGGGCATGGAAGATTTGACAATGATAATCTTATAAACATGAGACCAGAGCATACAAATCCTATAAAGGTAGATAAACAAGCAGATAAAAACTATAAAGATTTTAAAAGAATAGAGAATATAATCATTCAAGCTTCAGGGAAAGCAGGAATTACACTTGAACAGGCTATAAAGTTTATGGATGCTTTTAAAGAAGAAGACGAGAGAACAATAACCAAGGCAGGTGATTAATAATGTCTAAATACTTATTAAATCTATTACCATACATAAAACTATACTTAATAAGTGCTACAGCTATTAGTATTGTATTTATAATCTTAACAATTATATTTTTACATAATCGAAATAAAGCATATAAAGAACATAGAGAACAAATGAAGAAACGTAAAGAAAAATTTATGAAAGAATGGAACAAACACTTCACTCAATTTGATATACCTGAGAGTGAAGAAATTCCAATGCCTAAAAAGACAGTTTGAAAAAATAATGTGATAAATTAGGAGTGATTAAGATGCTAGCAGAAATAACAGGGCCACCAGCGGAGGTACTCGGGAATAACGGAGACACTATGCCAACAGAAAATATTCCAGAGGGCTCGGGATATATAAATGTGGACAATGGGAATACTTATGTTTGGCATATAGATAAATGGTATCCAGTATAAGGGGGTGATAATTTGGATGTAACAATATGTGAAGTATGCAATGGAACAATATCTTTAGATAAAAGTATACCAATAAACTCTCTTAATAAGTCTTTAATAGAAGTGATTCGGAAAGAGCACCCTAACATATTAGAAGAAGGAAGTATATGTTTAGAGTGCTTAAATCATTATAGAACGTGTCATTTAGCAGATGTATTAAAAGTAGAAAAAAGGCAATCTTACAGATATGGAAAAGAATATTGCAAAGAGTGTCCAGAAGAGAGAAATACTTTCTAAAAACATCAATGATGAGTTTGAAGAAAATTTATCATTTGGAGATAGGCTTGCAGATAAAGTCGCAGACATAGGCGGTAGTTGGGGATTTATTGGATTATTCGCACTTGTAATATTAGCATGGCTATTTATAAATACAGCACATTACTTTTATCATTTTGACCCTGCGCCTTATGGAAAGCTAAATTTGATTTTATCATGTTTGGCGGCATTTCAATCTCCTATAATTATGATGTCACAAAATAGAAAGGCATCAAAAGACAGAATGTTAGCAGAACATCAATATAAACTTAATTTAAAGATGGAACTTGAAATGCGCAGGATGCATGAGAAACTAGATTTTGTAATGAATAAGCTAAATAAAGTAGCTTAGGAGGATGGAAGATATATGGAAAAACTAAAATTAGGCCGTCTATGTATAAATGATAATTGCATAGATAGTGACTGCAATTTAGAATTCAGACTAGAAAAAGGGAAAGAGTCTATAAAAACAGAAATTGAAATAGGATGTTATTGGCGTTCTTTATTTACTAATGAAGTGCTAAAAGACAAAGAGAAATGTAAAGAAATTTGCAAAGGAATATTAAAAACTATAATTCATTTTTGCCCTTTTGAAATTATGACTTATAAAAATGTTATTAAAGAAAATACTATTGAATTTGTATTAGCTTGCTATGGTTTTAAATTAGTTGCTATTTTACATACAGATTATTTAGATTTTCGTAATAAACAAATGGCACATGATTTAATTTTAGATTTTTTGGAGGATAAAGAAGAAGTGGAAAGTAAAGAGGATATTGAAGATAAAAGGAAATTTCATGTTACACTAAGAAATGGTAAGGAATTATTGACTATATCTAATATGAATTTGCATGAAATATATAAGATGATAGGTACTAAGGACTTAGTAGAAATAGGTGACATTATAATAAATAGTGGAGATATATTATATATAAAACAAATATAGGGAGGTGAGTAATATGCCGCTTAAGCCAGGAAGTTCAGAGAAAACAATAAGTAGTAATATAGGAGAATTGATAAGAGCAGGGCATAAACCTAACCAAGCCGCCGCGATAGCCTACAGTAAAGCAGGAAAGAGTAAGAGTAAAGATGGTGCTATGTCAGGGATGAATTCAATAGTAGATAATACAAATGTATGGTAAAAGGAGAAAAAATGAGTTATATAATAACGCCATTGGCAGAAGATTTAATGGAAGATACCATAAATCAGATAGTCAATAATATAAAGCATTATATAGACATTGCTAAAGGGGAACAAGAGACATCCATGGCATATATGTGTTTTACAAAGGACATATGCTTTCCTAATGAAATAATAGCCGAAAGAGTACAAGAAATTTATAGGCAGAAAGGATATTACATTAAATATATAGAAGAAGGCTCTTGGGCTATAAGATTTATTTTACAATGGTAAGCCTTAAAGGGCTTTTTTATTTTGCATGGAAGGAGATGAATACATGAAATATTCTTATACAGCTGGTGATGTAACTGTTGCTTATGAAGCAGATACACCAGAAGAAATAAAGACTCTGGTGGGTACACTCGAAGATATCAAACAACCGCCTATTATATTAAATCAAACTATTTATAATGGCAAGAAAGAAAATACTAAATAAGGAGACAATATATGCAGGCAATAAGATGTAAGGAATGCAATAAGGCATTAGTAGAAGCAGAGGGGACTTGTACTATAAGAAAAAAATGTCCTCGATGTCATAAATATAATGTAATAAAGATTGATGGTAATAAAATCATAAAACATAATATTGAAGATTAGCGGTTCTTTGCGACCCATTATTTTAGATTAATTCTAAGATGGTGGGTCGCTTTATTTTTTTGCTCAAATTGAAAGGTGGTGAGAAATTGAGAGCTTATTTTGGAAGCCCTATTTCACCTAATATTACTCAAACACCAGACGGATTCTATATATGTAAAAATGTTCCAATTGCCCGTACTGGATGGTATCAATATTTAAGACGTGAGGTAGGAGCAGAGGGAAATCCTGACGAGATGGTAGATGTTTATAGAAGCCCAGAGGAAGTCTTCAACTCTGCGGCAATAGCTTCATTTAATGGTAAACCAGTTACTAATGAACATCCACCAGATTGGGTTACACCAGGCAACGCAAAAATTTACATGAAAGGTTCAACCCAGAATATAAGACGTTCAGAAACAGAACCGGACTTATTATTAGCAGATTTAATAGTTTATGATGCAGATTTAATAAGACAAATTCAAGAAAACCAAAAAAGAGAAGTTTCTTGCGGATATGACTGTACTTACGTAGATAACGGAGACGGTACATATTCACAGAAAGATATATGCGGTAATCATGTAGCTGTCGTACAAGCAGGCAGAGCAGGAGACCGTGTAGCAATTAAAGATTCTGAAATAAAGAAGGGAGAAAAAAATATGCCAAGTAAAATAAAATTACCAACTAAGAAACATTCAAGAGTAACTGACATTTTAGCTTCCATAGGATTAAAGCATTTTGCAACAGATGCAGACCCAGAGGAAATAATGGACGCTGTAGATGCTATGGCAGAAGAAAAAGGGACAGCAAAGGAAGAGGACAAAAAATCTAAAGATGAAGAAATAGAAAAGAAAGAAGAGTCTAAAGAGGAAAAAGACAAGAAATCCAAGGACGAAGAACCAGGAGTAACTCAGAAAGTAGGGGAAAAGCTTGATAGGCTTACAGATGCTATCTCTAAGATGTATGAACCAGAAGGAAAAGACGAAGAACTTCCAGCAACAGGGCTTGAGGCTAAGATAGATAGACTTACATCTGTTATAGAAGAGCTTGTTAAATCAGATAAGATGGTGCATAAACAAATGAACCCAGAAGACGCAATAGATGAAGTTATCAAAGAAATAGAAACTCCAGAGGAACATGTAGAAGAGGATGAAGATATTCCGGACGAAGAAGAAGTAACAATTGCACCAGAAGACATTACAGACGAAGCACCTATCTCAAAGCCAGAGGAAAGGCCTAAGAACCCTTTAGGCAGTCATGATGATGCTATAGCTCTTTTAAAACAATTAAAGCCAGCAGTAGCAAAAATTCAAGGCAAAGAAAATAGAAAATTAATGAGTGACGCTCTTATGAACAGCGTAAAAACTCTTAAAGGTCTTCCAATTAAAAAGAGTAATAATTATTCTTCTATTATTAAAGGGCAGCAGAAAATAGCACAACAACATCAAAGCAAAGATGCAACACAGAAACAAAAAGAATTTGATGAGTTAGGCAAAAAGATAGCTGAACAATATAATCCACATTATAAGAAAGAAGGTAAATAATTATGCCAGGTAGTTCAATAGGAAAGATATTAAATTTAGGATATCCAGGAACAATATCAAGACAAGTTGATGCAATAATTACTAATAGACCAGTATCAGGTGATAGCGTAGCTTTTGGCGATCCAGTTATTTTAAATACAGACAACACTTATAGTAAATTTGGTGCTAGTAATGTACCAGCAGATTTTGCAGGAATAGCAATTAGAGAAGTAAAACAATCCACAGATTACTATCCAACTACAGGAAGCTATTCAGATGGAGACCCTTGTGATGTAATTTCAAGAGGTTCAGTTGCAGTTTTATGCAATGTAGGAACTCCAACTGCAGGCGGCAAAGTTTATTTGAGAATAGTAGCAAATGAAGCTATTCCAGCTGGAGTTGTTGGGGGATTTGAAGCAGCAGCAGACAGCACAAATACAATAGAACTTACTAATTGCAAATTTACCACAGGGGATTTAGACACGAATAAAGTAGCAGAAATTTCAATTCTTACAAGGAATAGACCTTAATAGGAAGAAGGAGGATAAAACATGGATAATGTAGCACAATTTAATAATCAAACTTTCTCTGTAGGTTCAGCAGGAATAGGGAGGATGCCTACAAAGGATGCTATCGCAGGCTCAGGACTTGCTTTCCTAGAAGGTGAATTAGAAAAAAGGGATCCAAGACTTTTAGAACCACTAGTTAGTGTAACATGGATGAGAGATATAGTTGCAAAGACAGGCGGTGGATGGGTAGAATATTCATCTAATACGTTTGTTGATTATGCTGGTGCTGGTGGAAATGCTAGAGGAGTAATAAGAGGGCAAACTAATAACATACCAGTAATTCAAGCAAATGTAACAAAAGATATTTTTAAAGTTTATGAATGGAGTAATATTCTTAAAGTACCTTTTGTAGATCAAGCTAAATTACAGAATATAGGTAGAAGCCTAGACGAAATGCTGGACAAAGGTATTAGACTTAATTATAACAAGTCTATAGACTATATAGTTTATACTGGATTACCAGATGAAAATGTATATGGGCTTTTAAATAATCCTAATGTAGCAGCTTCATTAGTTGATGCAGGTGCCAGCACTAAAACTACATGGAAGGATAAAACACCAGATGAAATACTTAACGATGTAAACCAAGTTATAAATGATACTTGGGTAACATCTGAATATGATTTATCTGGTATGGCTAATCATATATTGATACCACCAGAACAGTACACTTATATTGTTAGCACTAAAGTTTCTGCTGCTGGTAATATGTCAATCTTAGAATTCTTGTTACAAAATAATTTAGCAAGAAATCAAGGTAGAGATTTATCTATAATGCCTTCAAGATGGTGTATAGGTGCCGGAACAGGTGGAAAAGATAGAATGTTTGCATATGTTAATGATGAAGATAGAGTTAACTTTGATTTACCAGTTCCATTAAGCAGAATAATGACTAATCCAGATGTTACACAGTTGTCTTATTTGACGGCATACGCTGCACTCGTAGGACAGGTCAAATTTCTCTACTATCAGTGCTGTCGCTATAAGGACGGCATATAAAATTAAAGGTTATTATTGCGTATCATGCTTAGATGGAGTATAATATTTATATAGATATTATACTAAGAAGGTGCGCAATAATGAAAAGAGAAGATTTGACAGGAAGAAGATTTGGGAAACTTGTAGCTCAAAAATATGTAGGAAAAAGAAAGTGGTTGTGTAAATGCGATTGTGGAAATGAGACGGTGGCATTGAATTATAACCTTAAATCCGGCTCAACAACTAGTTGCGGATGTGTTTTAGCTTCTAAAAAGAAAGAACTAACAGGGAAAAGGTTTGGAAGACTTGTAGCAATTAAGTTTATAAAATCCTCAAAAACAACTAGAGCAAAATGGTTATGCAAATGCGATTGTGGAAATATTTGTAAAGTACAAACATCAATGTTAATTAATGGCACAACTGTAAGTTGTGGATGCTATAACAGTGAAATGACTGCAAATAGGAACAGAAGCCATGGCAAAACACATACTCCAGAATATGGCTCATGGAATAGTATGATTGAAAGATGCAACAATTCTAAATCAACATATTATAGATATTACGGTGGCAGAGGAATAAAGATATGTGAAAGATGGCTTGATTACAATAATTTCTATGAAGATATGCATAGTACTTATAAGAAAGGCTTAACTATAGACAGAATAGATTCTAATGGAAATTATGAACCATCTAATTGCAGATGGGCTACTATGAGAGAACAAGTTCTTAATCGACGTTGCACTAGAAGATTTACTTATAAAGGAGAAACCCATATATTAAAAGAATGGTCAGAGATTACAGGCATAAAGCAAAGTACACTTTATGCTAGAATAAATAGTTATGGATGGCCTTTTGAAAAGGCAATAACAACCAAAATAGGGAAGAAGGTTTAATATGATTACAGTATTTTCAAAGCAAGTATTTGAATTTAAAAGAGAAGATGAAAAATTCTTTACAAAATTAGATGAATTTGCACAGCTACCGGATTGGGTAACAGAAACACCTACCTATAAAGCAGGACTCCAAGCTGGCTTAATAATAGAATCAACTACAAAAGTAACACCAGCAAAAATAATTAATTCACCTAAAGTTGAACAGCCCAAAGAATACCAGACTAAAGTTGGACAGCCAAAAGAAGAAAAAGACAATAAAACTGAACAGCCAAAAGAAGATGGAAAAGATAAAAAATCATCTACTAGTAATAAAAAGTAGGTGATTTTTTATGTCTACATTAATAGGAGATGCTTCCAATTTAAGCCTTGGAAGCAACCCTCCTTATATATTAAGTGATTTTTATACTATGTATCCTCAATTTAATAAAGACACAAATGGAAAACAAACTGTGCCAGAAGTAGTTATCCAGATGTATATAAATTTAGCCACAACTTGTATTAAGCAGGATAAGTGGTTTGAAGCGTGGGAGATAGCTATGGGATGGTTTATTGCTCATTTTTGCACTTTATATGCTCAAAGTATAGCAGACCCCGGAAGTACAGCGGCAACAATATTACAAGCAGGGCAGACAAGAGGACTTGATACATCAATAAGTGCCGGAGGAGTTTCGGCTAGTACAGATTACAATATCATAGCCCAAGACTTAGACGGATGGGCGAATTGGAAAAGCACTATTTACGGTACTCAATTAGCAAGTATGGCAAAACTTATTGGAATGGGTAATTCCTATATTTACTAAATATCAAATATGTTTTAAGGATGGTTCTATGCAAGAAATTTGGAAAGATATTAAAGGATATGAAGGGCTATATCAAGTATCTAACTTAGGAAGAATTAAAAGCAACACCAGATACGGGACTAAGGGAGGCGTTTTGAAATTACGATTAGACAAAGATGGGTATTTTCAAACAGCATTATATAAAAATAATAAAGTTAAATATTACAGAACGCATAGATTAGTAGCAGAAGCATTTATACCTAATCCTAACAATTATCCGATTATAAATCATAAGGATGAAAATCGTTCAAATAATTTAACTAATAATCTTGAGTGGTGCACTTATAAGTATAATAGTAATTATGGTAATGTAAATGTAAAAATAGCCAATTCCAAATATAAGCCAGTTTATCAATATAGTTTAGACGATAGGTTTATTCATTACTATTCATCACTTAAAGAAATGGAGAAAATTACAGGATTTGGGTATTCTAATATCTCCAGCTGTTGCAATGGGAGATTATTTAAATCACATGGATACAAATGGAGCTATACACCGTTAATATAATATTAAACTACGTTTATTAAGAAGGTGATTATATGTTTGATAAATTAATAGATGTCCAAGTTACCAAAGATATTACAGAAGATTTAAAGAATTCTTTAAAAGAATTAAAAAATAAAATGGTTTGCATAGGAGTACCACAGGAAGATGATGCGGCTCGTAGCTCAAATCAAAAAGAACATATTACCAATGCACAGCTTTTATACATCCATACCAACGGTGTTAGAGACAACACTATGATTAAAGAAATGCAACATGATATTAATTCTGGCAAGCCTTATTCGAGAGCATATGAATTTTACGTGCAAGAACATGGTTCGCCTTTATTTAAAGTACCGCCTAGACCAGTTTTAGCCCCAGCAATAGAAAATTCTAAGGATAAGATAGCAGAACAAATGAAGCAAGCTTTTCAATCTGTATTAGAAGGTGGAAATATAACCACTGAATTAGGCAAAGTAGGGATGTTAGGACAAAATATCTGTAGAGAATGGTTTACGGACCCAAGTAATAAATGGGCTGCTAATAGTCCTTTAACTATAAAGAAAAAAGGCAGTGATAAGCCCCTGATAGATACAGGAGCACTAAGACGTTCTATAACATGGGTTTTAAGGGATGATTCAAATGATTAATTTAAGTAGAGTAATAACAGACCCACGAATAGCACAACCCAAACCATTTACAGTATGGAGAAAATCTGGTTCATGGCAAGGTGGCAGATGGGTTCAAACTGAAGATTCAGTACCCACACAAGGAATTATTACCCCTGCCACAGCTAAAGATATTACACAGGTTCCTGAAGGAGATAGAACAGGCGGGGAATTAACAATATTATCATTATCACCTATCTATGTAACACATTCATCGAGTGAAAAAACAATATTATCATTATCACCTATCTATGTAACACATTCATCGAGTGAAAACTTTCAAGGAACTTCAGATGAAGTCGAGTGGAATGGTGAAAGATATAGGGTGTTTAACGTGTTTCCTTGGAATGAATTTGGATTTTATCATGCAATTGGAATAAGGATGATAAGTAAATAGAATACACTATTTTTTACCATATTCATGCAAGACTAATTTTATTGCTTTATCCAATAATTTTGATATTGGAATCATAGTTTCTTTAGATAATTCCATTAATTTATTATAAAGTTCCGTGTCTATTGCATTAGATATTCTAGTTCTATTTTTTAATCCATATTTATTCATAATATCACCTCGGAAATATTATAGCATTTTACATCATATAATTGCAACTACCATCAATTGATGGTATAATATAGTTAAGGGGTGATTTTGTGCAAGAAATTTGGAAAGATATTAAAGGGTATGAAGGAATATACCAAATTAGTAATCTAGGAAGGGTTAAATCATTACCTAGATGGGTGCGAAATCGAAGTGGCAAATATATCACTAAAGAAAAAATCCTAGCACCTATAAAGACGCGCAAAGGATATTTAAATGTACATCTTCAAAGCAAAGGATATTCAGTCCATAGATTAGTTGCTAAAGCTTTTATACCTAATCCTTTGAATTTGCCACAAGTAAATCACAAAGATGAAAATAAAGAAAACAATTCAGTTAATAATCTTGAATGGTGCACTAATAAATATAATGCAAGTTATGGAACCAGACCTGAAAGAATATCTAAAAAATCTAGTAAAAAAGTAAATCAGTATTCTTTAGAAAATACATTTATAAAAGATTATTCTTCTGAAATAGAAGCAGCTAAAATAAATAATTGCGATGGTTCACACATTGCAGCTTGTTGTAGAGGTAAGAGGAAAACATGTAAGGGGTATATATGGAAATATGGTTATTAATAAATTCTATTAGGAGGGAGACATGTGGAAGATACTGTTTTAACGCTTCACCAAATAGAAGACATTTTTTTTAATGAGACATGTAAAATGCTAAATTTGGATCCTACCTTGCCAGAAAACCAGGGGAAAGTTAGATTAGTTTGGAATAGTGATGGTCAACCAGGATGGAGTGTAGATGAAGACATTGTATTTTTAAGGATAACACCACAGGATGATAAAATTGCAAGGCCACAAGACATTTTATATAATACAAATGCTTCTGACTATGCATTAAAAGAAGTAGGATATACTAGAGTACACAAAGTAGACTGGACATTATATGGCCCAAATTCATATGACAATGCGGATTTAATAAGATATAAAGTTTTAAGCAAAGATTACTTAGAAGATTTTAGGAAAAGTAATCTTTTTTTAATTACAGATGTAACAATGCCTGTAAGATTACCAGAACTGTTTAATGGCCAATGGTGGGAAAGAACAGACTTCTCAGCTTCTTATAATGAATTAGTAGTTAGAAGAAGCCAGTTACCTTACATTTTAGGTACAGATATAAGATTAATAACAAGCAGATAGAGAGATTAAGTCTCTCTTTTTTTATTGGAAAAAGAAGGAGGTTAAATATATGACGACTTTACCTTTAAGCGATATAGTTGACGTTTCTGTAAATGTTGGTCCGGTTGCACAAGTTAGGACTAACTTTAACTTAGGACTTATAGTTGGACAATCAACTATTATTTCAGCAAGTGACAGGGTTAAAACTTATTCAAAGTTAGGGGATATGACAGCAGACGGATGGACAGGGAATGAACCAGAATATTTAGCAGCACAATTATATTTTTCTCAAACTCCTCAACCTGGACATATAGCAGTAGGAAGATGGGTTAATACTGGAGAAACACCAGAAACAGCAGTTGCAGCGGTTACAGCATGTAGAAATACTAATGCCGAATGGTATGCTTGTACGGTTTGCGGAGCTGCTAAGGCAGATATACAGGCAGTTAGTGCTTATATAGAAGCAGCAAGCCCAGCGTGTGTTTATTTTTATACAACACATGATGATGATGTAGCAAGTGGCACAAGTGGAAATATTATGGATTTATTGTCTAAAAATAAAGTCCACAGAACTTTAGGACAATTTTCTACTGACAGCACAAAAACAGTAGGATATGAAGTAGGCGGGGCAAGTGCGGCAACAGATATTCATAGTGGAACAGCGAATAAATTTAAAATAGCTGTAGATGGAGACACAACTTCACATGAAATAGTTTTGACTTTAGCTAATTGTACAAGTGGAGATACTACAGCAGCAGAAATGCAAAAACAAATTCAAGCAATTTCAGACACAAGATATTCCAGTGTAACTGTAATTTATTCAGTAGATCATTATGTTATTACTAGTGCTAATGCTGGAGAAGGCAGTCAAATAAGAATAACAGCAGGAGATACCAACGATATATCAGCAGGATTAAAAATAGGTGCTGCAAATGGTGCAACAGATATTGACGGTACATCAACATATAAAGAAGCAGCAGCAGCAATAATGGGATATGCAATGGGAGCTAATACACAAACAGCTAATAGTGCTTATACATTAGATGCAAAAGCAGAAGTTGGAGTTGCAGCTGCAGATATAACCAGTACAGAATTAACTAAAATAAAATTTTACAACGGAAATGTATATGTAAATCGTGGCAGTGTCTATAACTTGTTTGAGAATGGTACTATGCATGATGGCACATTTTTTGACGAAGTATTAAATTTAGATATGCTTTCAAATGATTTACAAGTAGCTGTCATAAATGCGTTTACAACAGAAAGTAAAATACCACAAACCGATGCTGGAATGGAAATGCTACAAAATGTTTTAACAGCACCACTAGAAAATGCAGTAAAAATAGGATTTATAGCACCCGGTGTATGGAACAGCCAATCGGTATTAAGTGTTAAAACGGGTGATGTTCTAACCACAGGCTATAAGATATTATTTGATTCTATAACAGACCAAACACAGGCAGATAGAGAAGCTAGAAAAGCACCTCCAGTTTATGTGCTTGCTAAATTATCTGGTGCTATTCAATATCTTAAAATTGGTTTGTATATAAATAGATAGGAGGGATAGGAATGACTGCTAGTGTTACTACTTATAGTTTTCAAGATGTAGTAGCTACATTTTCATGCCCCGGCGTAGGAGTTAAGAGTTCGGATGGCGCAGGGCTTGGAAGTATATCAATTGTTATGACACAGACTAAGACAGTTCAAGAAGCAGCAGCAGACGGTTCTATTATGGTTTCTAAAATTTTAGGCGAAAATGGAACTATAGCTTTACAAATTCAACAAACAAGCCAGCTACACAAATGGCTATTAGACAACTGGTATAACTATATAAATCAATCCAGCAATACTTCAGACTGGGCTGCTATGACTATTATAATAAAATCAAACGCTTTAACAGACTCAACAACATGTATTGGAGTTTCACCACAAAAACTCCCAGATAGGCCTTACCAATCTCAAGGTCAACTAATTACATGGAACTTTTTGGCAGCTAAAATAACTCAGGAATAGGAGAACACTTATGGAACAAATAAATAAGAGAATAGATTATAAGGATATTACAATAGGAACCAGAAAATTTAGGCTTAATAAATTTGATGCCTTAACTGGTTCCTATATGCTTTTTAAATTAGTAGGAATATTAGCACCTATATTTAAGAACATAGATATTGAAGAAGCTAAAAACACATTAAAAGGTACTAATCAAGATGAAAGTAAAGATGTTAATAAAGAAGATATAAGTGTAAATAACATAGCTGAAATACTAACTGAAATAACTAAACTTCCTAAAGAGGATTTTGATTATATTCAAAAGAATTGCTTAATGGTAGTAAATGAAATATACCCAAATAATCCTCAACCTTCACCACCTGTTCTTAATGAGTTTGGAACATTTGGAATATTAGATTATGATATGCCACTAATACTAAATTTGACTATACAGTCATTAATATTTAATGTTAGTGGTTTTTTCGGCGAAAACCTCTCAGCTTTGAACCTAGAGGGGTTAGCTACTTCCCTGCAGAATTCGCTAACGTAAATACTTTTGTATATGCTCCGGTAATAGCTGGCATGTGGAAACAA
>ENA-UOOE01000890-UOOE01000890.1-fermentation-metagenome-genome-assembly--contig:-NODE-890-length-27242-cov-4.507265_pt1 | contig 27242 bp, 32 predicted proteins | sample MGYA00245776_ERZ724021 | MGnify/ENA primary metagenome ERZ724021 (study PRJEB28704, sample SAMN03018321) | fermentation metagenome | biome: anthropogenic terrestrial biome; feature: soil; material... | reverse complement strand
ACTACAGGTTCATACAATAACAAGGCGGCTGATATACCAGCAAAACAAACGGAGGTTATAGTAGTAGAACAATCTAATGTTAAATCAGCCCTAATCGATTCAGGATATTATGATGCTTCTGAATTTACAAATCTAGAATAATTGATAAATGATTAGATGAAAATAGTGATAGCCACCAATGGCTTTCACTATTTTCAAATTAATATATATTAATATATTATTGTAAGGAGCATAGCTATGTCTACATATAAATCGGATTATATTTTAGAGATGTGTGATATAACAAAGGAATTTCCTGGTGTAAAGGCTTTAAACAATGTAAATTTCAAAGTGAAAAGAGGGGAAATTCATTGTCTTGTAGGTGAAAATGGAGCAGGTAAGTCCACTCTTATGAAGGTTTTATCTGGTGTATATCCTTTTAATGATTATACAGGGGATATTATATTGAATGGTCAAATACAGAAATATAATGGAATAACTGACAGTGAAAAAGCAGGGATTGCCATTATATATCAAGAACTTGCTTTAGTTCCTGAAATGACTGTATATGAAAATATTTTTTTGGGACATGAGATAAAAAAAGGTATTACTGTTGATTTAAACGAAACTATATCAAAAGCTAATGAGCTCTTGAAAAGAGTGAGATTAAATATCAACCCTGATATTAAAATAAAGGACTTGGGTGTTGGAAGACAACAATTGGTTGAAATTGCAAAAGCATTTAGCAAGAATGTAAGACTTCTAATACTTGACGAACCAACAGCGGCGCTGAATGAAGATGATTCAGCTAACTTATTAAATCTTTTGAAGGAATTAAAGGAAGAGGGAATTACTTCTATTATGATATCCCATAAATTAAAAGAGGTAATTTCAATAGCTGATACAGTAACTGTCTTAAGAGATGGACAAACAATCTGTTCATTAGATGGCTCAAAAGGAGAAATTACTGAACCAGCTCTTATTAAAAATATGGTAGGCAGAGAAATAAATGATGTTTATCCTAAAAGAAATAGTAAGGAGTTTGGAGAAAAAGTATTAGAGCTAAGGGATTGGTCTGCCATCTCGAAAGAAACAGGTAAAGATATTTTCAAGGATATCAATTTTTATTTAAGAAAAGGAGAGGTTGTTGCCGTTGCTGGACTTATGGGAGCAGGCAGGACAGAGCTTGCAACTAGTATATTTGGTAACCCCAGAGAATATAAGTTATCAGGAGAGTTGATTGTAAATGGCAAGTCAAAGAAATTTAGGCATACAAGTGATGCAATTAAAAATGGTATCGCCTATGTAACAGAGGATAGGAAAAGAGAAGGACTTATCCTTATACAGAATATCAAAAACAACATAACAATCGGCAATATTAGTTCTTTAGCAACTGGAGGACTTATTAACGAAAACGAGGAAATAAATATTGCAAATAAATATAAGGATGATTTAACCATTAAGGCACCAAGCATAGAACAGCTACTCGGAAATTTAAGCGGAGGAAATCAACAGAAGGTATCAGTAGGCAAGTGGCTTTTTACAGATCCAGATATTTTGATATTGGATGAGCCAACACGTGGAATAGATGTAGGTGCAAAATATGAGATATATACGATTATGAACCAATTAATAGAAGCTGGCTTGAGTATTATAATGATTTCATCTGAATTACCTGAGGTTCTAGGTATGAGTGACCGTGTTTATGTAATGTCACATGGGCAAATCACGGGAGAAATAAATATAGAGGATGCAACTCAGGATGTTATTATGGAAATGGCAACAATATAAGCTTGTACTTAGAGAGGAGGATTTAAGTGGATTCTATAAGTGAAAAAAGAAATTGGGTAACTGCCTTAAAGAAGTATTTAAATGAGATAAAAGTTTTACTAAGGAAAAACATAAGAGATTATGGTATGTTTATTGCTTTATTTGTTATAATGATTACTTTTTCTTTCTTAACCAGTGGAAACTTTATGTCTCCACGAAATCTTACAAATTTGATAAATTCAACAGGGTATATTGCTGTACTTACCATAGGGATGACTCTCGTTTTAATTATAAGGCATATTGATCTGTCAGTAGGATTTGTAGCAGGATTTCTAGGAGCAGTAGTGGCAATTCTTATGACAAGTATGAAACTGCCTGTATTTGTTAGCATCCTAATTATACTTGGAATTGGAGTAGCAATCGGGCTGTTTTATGGTTTTCTAATTGCCAAGGTAGGAATACCGGCTTTTGTGGTATCCCTTGCAGGAATGCTTGTATTTAGGGGAGCATTGATGTTAGCCACGCAAAAAACAGGAACTATAATCATTCCATATGATAGCTTTAATGATATAGGTAATGGATTTATACCTGATATAGGTTTTTTGCATATCGAAGGCATTCACACATTCACACTAATCATAGGTGCTATAGGTATAGTAATATATATATTGAATGAATTAAAGATAAGAAAAAATAAACAAAAATATAAATTTGAAGTAATATCTATGGCTATGTTTTTGTCAAAATTGGTGTTTGTATCTTTGCTAATTGGATATATTACATGGATGCTTGCAAGATATAATGGTCTATCCTGGACTGTGGTAATAGTACTTGTTGTAACTTTTGTATATAATTTTTTGACCACAAAAACTGTACTGGGAAGGCATATTTATGCAGTAGGGGGTAACCCTGAAGCAGCCAAGTTAAGTGGGATAAATGTTCGGAATGTAACCTATTTTGTATTTGCTTCCATGAGTATGCTAGCTGCATTGGCAGGTGTATTGTATACATCTAGACTTCAATCTGCTACTACAACGGCAGGAGTAGGGTTTGAGCTTGATGCAATAGCTGCTGCCTATGTAGGTGGAGTCTCTACTTCAGGTGGTGTTGGCAAGATAACAGGTTCTTTAATAGGGGCTTTAGTTATGGCATCTTTAATAAGTGGTATGAACCTTATGGGAATCAATATATCTTATCAATATATTATCAGAGGTATCATATTAGTTGTTGCTGTTGTATTCGATATACTGACAAGAAGGAAAAAATCGTAAGGAGTTTTATCTTGTAATATTATATAATAAGTGATATTATTAAATAGATAAAAGTTTCACAATTTTAGCAGAAAAGGAGGTAATAAGCTATGTTTGGCAGATTAGGACCAATGGAGTTAGTTCTAATACTTGTAATTGCTCTAGTGGTATTTGGACCAGCCAAATTACCGGAAATAGGGAAGGCAATGGGTAAGGCAATTAGAGAATTTAAAAGTAGTGCAAATGGTGAAGATGAAGATATTGAACAGGCTAAGGATGTCATAGAAGATGAAAAAAACGACTGATTTAACTATAGTGGGGCATCTAGCAGAGTTAAGAAAAAGACTTGTATATTGTGCCGTGGTATTTGTTTCGGCTGTATTCATTTTCTATAACTTTGCAGAGCCAGTAGTAAAGGATATAGTAAATATTACTCCTGAAACTAATTTTGTATTTATAGCGCCTGCTGAATTGCTGATGTCATATGTAAAGATAGCTGTTATAGGTGGATTGGTAATATCTGCTCCATTTATACTGACACAAATATGGCTATTTATAAGTCCTGGACTCAATTCAAAGGAGAGAAAATATATAATTGTTTCTCTATTTACAGGTGGTATATTTTTTATTCTTGGAGTTATATTTTCATATATAATAGTATTACCAACCATGATTGTATTTTTTATTGGGTTTCAGATTGAGGAAATACAGCCAATGATAAGCTTCAGTAATTATTTAAGTTTTGTAATAACTACAATATTATCCTTTGGAATAATATTTGAATTACCTATAGTTATGGTTTTATTAACGAGATTTAATATTGTAAAGATAAGTTTATTTAAGAAAAATAGAAAAATATTTATTTTAGTTATATTCATTATAGCAGCTATACTTACGCCACCGGATGTGGTTTCACAGGTATTACTCGCCATACCGATGTTGGCTTTATTTGAAATAGGAATTATACTATCTTCTATATTTGAAAAAAAGAAGAAATTAAAAACCCCATCTTAAGATGGGGTTTTATATTACTTACTATTTTGCGTTTTCTAAAGCGTTGTTTACTGCATCTTTAATTGCAGTACTTGTTACAGTTGCTCCAGATACAGCATCAACATCTGTTGAATTTTTTTCAACGATTAATGCAGGAATTTGTTCTAAAGCTGGGTCAGAAATTCCTTCTGTTTCTGCTTGTTCTGTAACTTCTACACTAGCGATTTTTCCTTCTTTAACTTCAACTTTAACTTTTAATGGAGCCATACCTTGAGCTTCGCCTTCGTATGTACCATCAGTTAACTTAGCTCCTCCACCACCACATCCAACTAAAGCTGTAGCAATTAATACTAATATTAATGCTAAAGATATAATCTTTTTCATTTCGTTTCTCCTTTCAATAATAAATAAATACTTAAGTAACTTCTTCTATTATATACTTAATTTAGAAAAAATTCAATAACAACATAGGCATAAAATTAACAATGAAAAAGTATTGCACAAGTAACATAAATTTGGGTATGATAATTATCATAAAGATAATGGAGTGATTTGATGAGCAAATATACAAGTAAATATAGTGATAAATATAATATGGAGGATTTAAAAAGAATTACAATTGAGAATCTTAACAGAAGAGGTGTAGAGCTAATGGATATTGCGAAAATAGTTCTATATCTTCAGGGAGATTATTATCCTGATTTAAATTTGGAAATTTGTATGGAAAGCGTAGAGGCAACATTGAGGAAAAGAGAAATTATTCATGCAATCTTAACAGGGATAGCCCTTGATGAGTTGGCTGAAAAAAAACTTCTTCCTGAGCCGCTGCAGAGTATTGTAGAAAGTGATGAGGGACTTTATGGGATTGATGAAATAATACCATTATCAATTGTTAATGTATATGGCACTATAGGACTTACTAATTATGGATTTCTGGACAAAGAAAAGATAGGTATCATTAAGGAACTGGATTCTAAAAAGGGTGTTGAGTGCAATACTTTTTTAGACGATATTGTAGCTGCTATTGCGGCGGCTGCAGCAAGTAGAATTGCCCATACAAAGAAGGATTAAAAAAACTAATCTAGCATACTAGATTAGTTTTTTTAAAATATGCTTATTTTCCTAATTGTTTTTCCCTAGTAAAAAAATCTTTTGTAAGTTTAAATACCACTGGACTTAGGAATAGAATTCCTATTAAGTTTGGAATAGCCATTAAACCGTTCAATGTATCAGCTAATTTCCATATTTGATCAAGTCCACCTATTGCTCCAATGACAATAAATGGAATCCATATAACTCTATAAGGTAATATAGCTTTTGGTCCTAAAAGATATTCAGCACATCTTTCACCATAGTATTCCCAACCAATGATTGTTGAATAAGCGAACAATACAATACCTATCGAGACAATTAAGCCACCTACACCAGGAATTCCTTCGTTAAATGCTGCGGTAGTTAATGCTGCACCACTCATTCCATTGCTCCAAAGTCCTGAAACCAATATTGACAAAGCAGTTATAGAACAAATTACGATTGTATCAGCAAATACTTCAAAGACTCCCCAAAGCCCCTGACGAACTGGATGATCTGTGGTTGCAGCAGCATGTGCTATAGGAGCACTACCAAGACCGGCTTCATTTGTAAATACTCCACGAGCGACCCCATATTTTATTGAGTCCATTAAGGTTGCACCTATAAAACCACCTACAGCTGCGTGACCGGTAAATGCATTGCTAAATATCAAGCCTAAAGCTTCTGGAATATGAGATACATTTGTAAAAATAATTACTAAACCGCCAACAATATAAATAGCAGCCATGAAAGGAACAAGTTTTTCTGTGAATGCTCCTATTCTCTTTATTCCACCTACAATAACTACTGCTGTTATTACAGCTAGAGCTATTCCAGTTGCGATAGGAGGTATGGAAAATGTTTCTTCAAGCGCAGCAGCTACTGAGTTCGATTGTGTCATGTTGCCAATACCAAAAGCTGCTAATGCTCCAAAAGCTGCAAATATATAAGCTAACCATTTCCACTTCAAACCATTTGAAATGTAGTACATAGGTCCACCAACGAAACGACCGTCTTTTGTTTTCTCTCTATAATGTACAGCAAGCACAACTTCTGCAAATTTTGTAGTCATACCTACTATTGCTGCGAGCCACATCCAAAATACTGCTCCTGGTCCACCGAGTGCTATAGCTGTCGCAACACCTGCTATATTGCCAGTACCTACTGTTGCTGCAAGAGCTGTAGCTACAGCTTGGAACGCAGTTACTTCTCCTTCTCCGTGTTGTTCCTTTGAGAACATCTTTAAAAATGTGTTCTTAAGAATGTAGCCTAGCTTTGCCACTGAGAAAAATTTAGTGTTCAGTGATAAGTAAATACCTGTACCAACGATTAAAAATAAAATCGGTGGTCCCCAAACAATACCATTAATTGTCTCGTTAATTGACATTAACCTATCCATAAAAATCCTCCCATAATATTGTATTTTGTATTTACTAGTACCATGTGGACTAAGAATATATAATTGCGGTCATAGTACCGTAAACGTTTTCTAATTCGAAAAAAATAAATTCACATAAAAATGCCGAATTAGATAAAACAATTTTATCAGATATATATGCCATTTACAATAATAATATAATTGAAAATTTTCAATTGAACGAAGATTGACATAACTTTATCAATATGTTTCATATTAGAATAAAATGTATATGTTTAAATCACGCTAATCAATCTATTTTCATAATTCGCATAATGTCTAATTTAGTTGTTTTTATAGACATATTATACAATATTTATTTAGGAATTAACAATTCAGAAATGGAATCAACTTCATTCCAAAAAGAAATATATATACTATAATAATTCACCTATGTGCTTACATATATCAATACATAGGCCTGAAGTAGTTTTTTTGTCATCGTCTAATAGTGGATTAAACTCTACCAAATCCATTGATGTGACGAATCCAGCTTTAAGAAAAGCAAATAAAACCTTTTTACCCTCATCAATGGTAAATCCATCCTTCACTCTGGTTCCAGTACCATGTACTATTTCACTATCAAATACGTCGATATCATAGCTTAAATGTACTCCATCAGCGGTAGAATTCTTAATCTTTTCTACAACCTCATTTAATATATATGAGATTCCTTTTTCTTTTACTGTCTCCATAGTATAGAGATTTAGCTTGGATTTTTTTGCAAGCTCCATTTCTCCTGGATCTATGTCCCTTGCACCGATTATATAAACATTTTTAGGCAGTACCTTTATGCCTTCATAATAGATATTTATGAGGCTTTCAAATCCATAACCCATAGACACAGCTAATGGCATCCCATGAATATTACTGCTCGGGGAAGTCTCAAAATCATTTATATCCGCATGAGCATCTACCCAAATGACTGCCAACTCCTTAAAAAATTTACTTGCTCCGGCTATACTTCCAATTCCAAGAGAATGATCACCTCCTATTATCATTGGAAAGCTATCACTAGAAAGAGAACTGTAAACAACATGAGCCAAATTCGTATTCACCTTCACAATAGGATCAAGATATTTCATTTTTTTATGCCACCTATACCTCATTTCACAAGTATAATTGGGGACTACTAAATTTCCCATATCATAAACCTTGTTTTTATTTTTTTCAAGCAAACCAACAATACCTAATTTTCTTAGTTCGTCAGGACCATTTTGTACACCATCTCTATCACAACCATAACTTAAAGGCACACCAATCAAATTAATGTTCATATAAAAATTACCTCCTAAAAAGATTTATCCTTATTATATCAACATTATAGCATTTTAGTTAGATTTGTCATTTACGTCAATTAAAGTGATATAATAGTAAACCAATTGTGTTATAATATAGCATACTAGATAATACAGAGGTGAATGAAAATGGTTTTTTATGCAGTAAAAATAGGTAAGAACCCCGGTATATATGAAACTTGGAAGGAATGCCAAGAACAAGTAATAGGATTTAAAGGATCAAAATATAAAAAGTTTAACACCTATGACGAAGCTAAGAATTTTATTGAGGGAAAAGGAGACTTTCAAAGACCGGAAGAGGATAATATAAATGACAATGAGATGATTGCTTATGTAGATGGAAGCTTTGATATAAAAAAGAAAACATATAGTTATGGTGCTGTAATACTCACAAATGAGGGTAAGGAAACTTATAGTGGCAGAAAAGATGATGAGGAGCTTGCCTTGATGAGAAATGTATCAGGAGAAATTGAAGGAGCTATGTTTGCTATGGATATGGCACTAAGAAGAGGAAAAGATACCCTTTATATATACTATGACTATGCAGGAATAGAACACTGGGCAAAGGGAGAATGGAAGACAAATAAAGAAGGCACAAAGAACTATAAAAAATACTATGACCAGATAAAAGAAAAGTTAAACGTAATATTTGTAAAGGTGCAAGCCCACTCAGGTGTCAAATATAACGAAGAAGCGGATAAACTTGCCAAGGAAGCAATTATAAAACCAGTGAATAGTTAAGAGTTAAGAACTAAACCCAAGATTGTTCGCTTACGCTCAGAATGACAGATTCGTCATCCTGAGACGGACAGTATAATTTATGCTTTCGAAGGATCTCGGGTCTGTTTTTAATTGAGAAATGTGTATTGTGAATTGTGAATTGATTTATAGTTTCTCATACCCTATTCCATTTTTGTCTAGCAACTCAATAGCATATTCATCGATTCTATAATCATTTTTATAATATATTTGCTTTATACCAGCTTGAATTAGAGCCTTGGTACAGTTTAAACATGGAAAATGGGTAATATAAGCAGTACAATTTTTAACAGGAATTCCTTCTTTGGCGCAATATAATAGGGCATTCATCTCTGCATGAATTGTGGCTATACAATGTCCATCTCTAAGAGTATGTCCTATATCATCACAATGTGGGTTCCCTGATACAGAGCCATTATATCCAGTAGACACTATTCTATTGTCATCATTTACTAGAAGGCATCCCACAAATGCCCTATCGCATGTTGATCTGCTTGCGACCTGCTCAGCTATTTGCATAAAATATTCTTTCCAGCTAATTCTGTTAGACATAACTACCTCCAGATATTTAATACAAAAATTATACCACAAATATGCTTCGTTGAGTTATTTTTTAAACTAAAGGGTATAAATTACCTATTAAATAAGGAGGATGATTTACTTTGTTAAAAGAATTTAAAGAATTTGCTATGAGGGGAAATGTAGTTGATTTAGCAGTTGGTGTAGTTATAGGTGGAGCTTTTGGAAGAATAGTCACATCTTTTGTCGATGATATTATAATGCCTCTGCTGGGTTTACTAATTGGAGGAATGGATTTTACGAATTTGTTTATATCACTAGACGGTAATAAGTATGCGTCTTTAGCTGAAGCACAGAATGCTGTTGCACCTACGCTAAATTATGGCTTATTTATTGGCACTATAGTGGATTTTCTAATAATTGCATTCTCAATATTCATAGTTATTAAACAGCTTAATAAATTTAAAAAGAATGAAGAACCAGTAGTAGCTGAACCAACAACAAAGTTGTGCAATTACTGTTTATCAGAAGTACCTATAAAAGCTACAAGATGTCCTCATTGTACATCAGAGCTAGAATAGAATTAGACAACATGAGATAGTATTTTTTAAAATACTTATGATAACCATTAGAGAAATATCTTTAATGGTTATACTACTTCAATAGAGGTGTTTATAAAAATGTATGGATTAGTACTAGAAGGTGGAGGAGCAAGAGGCTCTTATCATATTGGTGCATATAAGGCGATATTAGAGGAAGGTCTTGAAATAAAAGGTATTGCAGGTACATCTATAGGGGCATTAAATGGTGCTATGATAGTACAAGGAGATTATGAAAAATGCTACGAAATTTGGCAGGATTTGACATACTCCATGATTATAGATGCCAATGATGAAGAGATGCATAGATTAAGACAATTAAAGCTTGATAAGGAGGATTTACTTCTATTATCAGAGAAAATGAAGACAGTAATTAGGGATAGAGGATTTGATATAACTCCATTCAAAGATCTACTAAATACCTATATAGATGAAGACAAAATTAGAAACTCAAAGATGGACTTTGCAATGGTCACGGTAAATCTAACGGACTTAAAACCCATAAAAATATTCAAGGAGGATATACCATATGGTGAGATAAAAAACTATTTATTGGCTTCAGCATATCTTCCTGCATTTAAAAAGGAAAAAATAAAAGGGAAAAGATATATTGATGGGGCGTTTTATGATAATTTGCCGTATAAATTATTACAATCTAAAGGCTATAAAAATTTTATAATAGTTAGAACATATGCAAGAGGAATTACAAGAAAAATAGATCCGAAATTGAATACTATAATAATAGCACCATCTGATGATATTGGGGAATCTTTTGCATTCGAGCAGGAATTAGCAAAACGAAATATCCTACTGGGTTATTATGATGGACTTAGGGCTATTAGAGGACTAAAGGGATTTAAGTATTATATCAATCCCATGGGAGAGGAATATTTCTTTAATATGTTGAAGGAGTTAAGTGAAGAGAAGATTAGAAAAATCGGACAATATATAAAATTACCAAATATACCAGATAAAAGAGCATTATTTGAATTCATCATTCCCAAGACGGCATCTATTATGGGACTTCGTAAGGATTATGATTATGAGGATTTTGCGTTGGCGCTTTTAGAGAGAAAGGCAGAAGCTTTTGAAATTGAGAGATTTGGAATATATAATTATGAGGAATTGCTTGAAAAGGTAAAATGCGCGCCAAAGAAGGGTATTACACATACGGAACATGGCAGACTTAGCAAGATAATAGAAAAGGTCGACTTGTCTACTATATTCAATAAAGAGGAGATTATATTAAAAATTGGTGATATAATCTTATGTGATGTGTAATTAATAGACTTGGAGGGAAATATGGACATAATTAGATTAATAAATAAAGTAAAAGATAGAGTTCCAAAGCCTATGGATCAGGAAAAGAAATATTCTGTTTTGATACCCTTGATACAGATAAATAACGAATGGCACATAATCTTTGAATTAAGGGCAAAGGAGTTAAAATCTCAACCTGGAGAAATATCACTTCCTGGAGGTAAGGTAGAAGGTAAGGAAACCTTTAAGGACGCTGCTATTAGGGAAACAATGGAGGAACTACTCATAAGAAGAGACAGTATATATATTGTTGGTGAATTGGATTATTTAGTATCCTATGCAAATTTTACTACTCATTGCTTTTTAGGGGTCATAAGTGGAGTAAATGTGGATAAAATCATACCAAATAAGTCCGAAGTGGATCACTTATTCACAGTCCCTGTAGATTTTTTCTTGGAAAACGAACCGGAGAAGTATGTATTGGATTTACAGACAGTTGAAAACAAAGAATTTCCATATTATTTAATACCTAATGGAAGGGATTATAATTTCAGGAAGGGAAAGCATCATGTACTTTTCTACAAATATAATGATTATATAATTTGGGGATTTACAGCCAAGATGGTAAATCATTTAATAGAAATAATAAAGGACCTGTAGTGTAGAACAGGTCCTTTATTATTATATTAGTTAGTGAACATTTGTGTCCAGTAAACAGTATTTCCTACTTTATAAGCACCAACTCCGATTGTTCCGAAACTTGGATTTAAGATATTCTCTCTGTGTCCTGTAGAGTTCATCCATCCATTCATTACTGATTGTGGTGATAAATATCCTTTAGCGATATTTTCTCCAGCCGTTCTGTAAGTAATACCGAATTGCTTCATCATATCAAATGGACTGCCATATGTTGGTGATGTATGACTAAAGTAATTTTTTGTAGCCATATCCTTTGATTTTTCTCTGGCAACATTTGAAAGTTTTGAACTAGATTTTAATGGAGCTAGTCCAGTTTTTTCTCTTTCTATATTTACTAATCTTACTACTTCGGCTTCGTCAGCTGATAAACTCTGTGTTGGAGTAGTCTCAGTTGGATTAGTAGGTTCATTTGGTTTGTTTGGTTCAACTGGCGGTTTTGTAGGTTCAACAGGGTCTGTTGGTTCAGCAGGATCAGCAGGTTTAGTTGGTTCAACTGGCTTGTTTGGTTCAGTTGGTTGAACTGGTTCTGTTGGTGTTGGTGCTGGTTTAACAGGGGTAACAATCACACCATGATCTGGTTTCTTATTGTAATTTGATATTATATTCCAAATACTTTCATATTTAAAATTTCCACAGTTATTGCTGTTATACCTATTGGATGGGCTATTGCCTATAACTCTATAGGTAAAACCTGCTGCACTACTTACTGATGATGTTGATAATAGTAAAGCGACTAATAAGTAAACAATTTTTTTTGTTTTTTTCATAATGTCCTCCTTATGTAACTTAAAATTTTTGTAACTGTTTTGTAACAATTTATACTATACCATCAGATAAACCTAATTTAAAGCAACAATGATTGGACAAGCTACATATTATTACCAGTATACAAGTTGGCGGTTTTATTGTTGATGCATATTTTTCTCGAACTAAAATAAAATGGATATTGGAGACATCTGCACTTGGGTGAAGCTGAACAATAAAATAATCTTGTTAGGAGTGAATAATATGGGCAAAATAACACTTAAGGGTGATATTATTTACACTCCAGATAAAGATAAGTTAAAAATACACAAGGATTCTTATTTAATTATTGAAAATGGATTAGTTGTAGGGATTACTAAAGAATTGGATAGTTTAAGCGAAGATTATGAAATAAGGGATTTTACGGGTAAATTAATCATACCTGGTTTTGTGGATTTACATCTTCATGCTCCTCAATATCCAAATAGGGGTATTGGTATGGATAAGGAATTAATTCCATGGCTAAATACCTATACATTTATTGAAGAAAATAAATATTCAAATTTAGACTATTCAAGACGTGTATTTGAGATATTTATCAGAGATTTGTGGAAAGTGGGAACTACAAGAAGTGTTGTGTTTTCAACAGTATTTCTAAACAGTACCAAACTACTGATGGATATGTTTATTGAATCAGGACTCGGCGCATATGTTGGTAAGGTAAATATGGACAAAAACACAACACCTGCCATGGAGGAAAATACACAAAGATCACTTCGGGAAACTGAAGAGCTTCTTTTAGAATATATGCATAAATCCGACCTCGTAAAGCCAATAATTACGCCAAGGTTTGTTCCAACTTGTTCTAAAGAGTTGTTAATAGGATTAGGACATCTTGCCCATAAATATAATGTACCTGTGCAGTCGCATATGAATGAAAATATATCTGAGGTTTACTGGGTAAAGGAGCTTTATCCTGAAATTAGAAATTATGCTGATATATATGATTCCTTAGGATTATTTGGAAAAACGAAGACGGTCATGGCTCATTGTATATATAATACTGATGATGAAACTGAATTAATGGCTAATAACGGTGTTTATGCTGCACATTGTCCGTATTCAAATTTGAACTTATCCAGTGGAATGATGCCTGCTAGAAAATACCTAAAAGCCAGTGTAAAAATAGGTTTGGGTTCTGATATTTCAGGAGGTCATGAATTATCTATACCTAAGGTAATGACAGCGGCTATTGAAATCTCTAAGATGGTATGGCTAATGTCAAATAGACAATACAATCCTCTTACACTTTCAGAAACTTTTTATTTAGCAACTAAAGGTGGAGGCAGCTTCTTTGGTAAGGTAGGCAGTTTTGAAGAGGGATATGAGTGTGATGCACTAGTAGTAGATGTTAGCAATCTTCTAACGAATAAGTCACTATCATTAGAGGAAAAACTTGAAAAGTTTATATACACAGGTGATGAAAGAAATATTATTGAAAGATATGTTAAAGGTATAAGGATAGAAGAACCATTTATGTAGGGAGAACTATTATTTCTGGTATCTTATTTTTCAGCATCTGAGCTAATATCAAATAATTGAAGTATATAATCTTGATGTTCATTAAGTATTCTAACAATTTTAATTTTACTAGATTCTAGCCTATAAAAAACATAATTTTTTTCAATAAATATATAACGATAATCCGTTTCCACATTAATTATTTTTCCAAGGCTAGCACCAGATGAAGGATATAGTTCTAAATTTCTAACTGATGAAACTATTTTTTTCAATATTTTATTTGATACATCCGTCCCCCAGTTTTCGGCTATATATATATTTAAATCTTGTAAATCTTCTAGTGCTTTTGGTGAATATTCAACTTTTAACATAATTATAATCCTAGCATAGCTTCAACATCTTCTGCTGAAAGCCATTCTTTCTCTCTCGCTGATTTCTCACCTTCTTCAAGATTAGATAGTAATCTAATTGAGGCTTTTAATTTATCTAATTCTTCAAGTCTTATAATGGCATATTCACCTCGCCCATTTCTAGTTAAATAGACTGGGCTGTTTTCTTTTACTTCATTTAGTACTTCGGTATAGTTTCTTAAGTCTGAAATAGGTTTAATATTTGTCATTATGGTTCAACTCCTTATATATAGTATAACTCGGATTGTGAAATATAACAATGCAAATTAACATGTATATTTGCAGCGTATTCCTACTTTTCTAAAATTGCAACTGCTCTAATTGGAGATCCGGTTCCTTCTCTGATTTTAAGTGGCAATCCTATATATAAAAATCTCTTATTAACAAGTTGATCCAAATTACATAAATTCTCCGTATTTGTAATATTATATTCACCACATACCAAATGAGCAGAGAAATCTATATCATCAGGTGTTAAATCAATTGCAGGTGCATCAACTCCAATATTTACAACTCCCTTTTCTGCCAACCATTTAGCAGCATTATAACTTAATCCGGAATATTCGTTTTGAAACTTTTCTGTACCAAAATTTCTATCATGATGACCTGTATAGAGAAGAACTATTTCTCCATTTCTTATTTCCTGTCCTGAACGTGACAGTGCTTTCTCTAAATCCTTTATTTCAATATAATCAGGATATCTTATATGACTTACATCCAAACAAATTGCACTGCCCCAGAAATACTCCAGTGGCATCTTATCAATGGTCGGGCCTTTCGGATTATACTCCCACACTCCATCGCTATGAGTTCCTGCATGTTCACTTATAAGCAAATTTCTTGCTGAAAATCCCAATGTTTTGCTTCCTGTATTCTTCATATTTTGCTCATGAGTTTGATTAGTCATAATAAATGTTTTTTGATGAATAGGAAACATAGTCATACCCTCATATATCTCTTGAGATAAATCAATTAGTTTAATACTCATTAGTTTTCCCCCTCTATTTGAAACCTATTTGTTACTTATTAACTATGATAATTGTATTAATAAAATTACTACAAAAAATTCTACTTTTTTTTGAATATAAAGCATAGCTTTATACTAATGAACAAGCAGTATTAAAAAGGGGGATATGAAATGTACGATTGTATAATTAAGAACGCAAGAATACCGCAGGGAGATGATACTAGACTTACTAATATCCTTGTATTGGATGAGAAAATAGCCGGGTTTGTAGACCTAATAGATCATCTGGATGCAAAGGAAGTAATAGATGCTAAAGGTCATCTGGCATTACCAGGGTGCATAGATCCACACACACATTTTATGTATCAAGGCTTTCCACACAGAGAAAACTTCTTAACAGGTTCAGCAGCTGCTGCTCGTGGAGGAATCACTACAGTAATTGATATGCCTTGCTGTTCAGTACCATCTGTAAGAAGTCCGGAACAATTGCAACTAAAGGTAGACCTTGTAAGTCCCCAGTCAGTTGTAGACTTTGCATTATGGGGAGGAGTCACGGGAGAGGATGTCAGAGAAGGCTGGCTTGACAATGTTCAGGCACAGGCAGATTTTGGAGTAGTAGCATATAAGGCATATATGACACCATCTGTACCTACTTTTCCAAGAGTTACAGATCCGGAAATGTATGAGGCATTTAAAGCTGTTGCTAAAACAGGTCTTGCAGTAGGTATCCACGCAGAAAACTTTGCTATGTGTGATTATTATGTAAAGGAATTCCAAAAACAAGGAAGAATGGATGGCCCTGCATGGGCTGAAGCAAGAATGGAATTGGCAGAAAAGGTAGCAATAGAGCTCGGTATAAGTTTTTCGGAGAGCTCAGGTGCCAGACTTCATATTGTCCATATGAGTACAGGTATTGGTGCAAAGGTAGTTGGAGAGGCAAAGAAGAAAGGTCTATCTGTAACTTCGGAAACATGTCCACATTACCTCACAATAAATGCTCAAGAAGCAATGACTAAATATGGTGCATGTGCTAAAATAGCGCCTCCACTTCGAGCAAAGAAGGATAATGAACTTTTGTGGGAAGGACTCAATAACGGAAGTGTAGACTTTATTGGAACAGACCATGCCCCATATGAATTAGAAAGTGAGAAAACAAAGGAAGGTCTGAATATATGGACAGCATTTCCCGGAATACCTGGAGTTGAAACAATGGTGCCTGTTTTGGTTAGCGAAGGCTACAACAAGGGGAGGATTTCCTTATCTAAATTAGTTGATATCTTGAGTACAAATGCTGCTATCCACTATGGACTATATCCAAAGAAGGGGGCAATGCATATAGGCTCAGATGCCGACTTTACTATAGTTGATTTAGATAAAGAATGGGTTATAGACCTTAAGGATCAGGCTTCAATGTGTGGATATACACCGCTTGAAGGAATGAAGTTAAAAGGCAAGGTATCAAAGACTGTAGTACGTGGTCATCTTGTATTTGAAGACATCGATGATAGTACTTTAGCTAAAATGACCGATGAAGAGCTTCAAAAAGTTGTTCATAATTTTCCTGAGGGAGTAGAAGAAAAATATGCTATTCATTTTGAGAAATATCCTCATCTAAATAGCGCAGAATACGAAAATAGCTATAGAAAAAGTCATCCAGAGGTAATAGATGAACATATTAGAGGAATAAAAGGAATCATGGTAAAACCAGGCTTTGGTCAATGGATTAAGAGACAAAGTATTCAGGTGTTACCTAGAAAAATAACCTTTTAGTAAGAATCAAACCCGAGATGCTTCACTTACGTTAGCATGACACCTGCATTTTTCATCCTAAAATGGATAATTAAGGTTTGTCATTCTAAGACTGACAGTAAAATGTATACTATCGAAAAATCTCGGGTTTTCTAGAACATTAGTTATTATTTCTTAACTAAATTTATATAAGGAGGAATTTACAAGTGCCTAGACATGCAATCTTAGTTATAGATATGTTAAATGATTTTGCAAGACCAGACGGAGCCCTATACTGTGAAGGAGCTACCATTATTACACCAAAGCTGCAGGAGTTGTTTAAATGGGTGAGAGCGAGACGTGCAGAAGGCAAGGATGATATTCATATAGTTTATATTCAAGAGGCTCATAGAAAGAATGATGCCGATTTTAGAGTAAGACCTGTTCATGCCGTAGCTGGAACCTGGGGTTCTGAAATCATTGAAGAATTAGCGCCTACGGATAATGAATATGTAGTACCAAAAAGAAGACATAGCGGATTTGCATATACAGACCTTGAGCTTTATCTAAGGGAGGAAAATATAGATACAGTTGTAGTTACAGGAACATGGACCAATGTATGTGTCAGAAGTACCGCCACAGATGCCCTTGCAAGAACTTTTAAGGTAATTACCCTTAGTGATGGAGTTCATTCAAAGACTCAGGAAATGCATGAATATGGACTAAATGATTTAAGCATATTTACAAAGGTAATGACTATAGAAGAATATAAGAGGGCATGGGACAATGGAATAGATCCATGGTTAGGTGGCGGAGATGTGGAAAACAAAGTTAAATAGGAGAGAAAATCATGAGAATAGTAGTTGGAATTTCAGGAGGGAGCGGTGCAATCTATGGAATATCCCTTCTGAAGGCATTAAAGGAGCTAAACCATGAAACTCATTTAGTAGTAAGCACAATGGGTGAGTATGTAATCAAATATGAATGTGGAATAAGTCTTGAAGAAGTAAAGAGCCTTGCCTCATATTATCATGATAACAAAAATTTTGCAGCACCAATATCTAGTGGCTCCTTCCAAGTAGACAAGACTATCGTGGTCCCATGCTCAATGAAGACCTTAGCTGGTGTAGCCAATGGATTTTCGGATTCATTAATATCAAGAGCCTGCGATGTAGCTATAAAAGAGGGCAGAAAGCTGATACTTGTTCCAAGAGAAACGCCGCTTAGCCCAATACATCTTGAAAACATGTTAAATCTCTCCAAGATGGGAGTAATTATTTTTCCGCCAGCACCAGGATTCTATAACAATCCAGAGACATTGGAGGATATAGTATTAAATATCACAGGTAAACTATTGGATTTACTTGATATAGATAACAATTTGATTCAAAGATGGAAGGGACTCTAGAGGGGAGGTTTGAAATTGGAGACTCAAATGCTCAGATATACCATAGAAAAACTAAAAAAATTTGGAAGCCTTCTAGAATGCAATAGAGAAGTAGACTATATCTATGAAATGGGTGGATTATTAAAGCATTTTAAAAATAAAAGGCCAATACTGTTTAACAAGGTCAAAAACAGTGACATGAAATCCATAGGAGGACTATATGGAAATAGAGAGATTTTTTTAAAATTATTGGACTGTAATGAGGAAAACAGAAATTTTAAATTTATGGATGCATTGGTAAATCCAAAACCATATAAAGTCCTAGATACAGGACCTGTTAAGGAAAATATCATCAAAAGAAATATAGATATCATAAAAATTCTTCCTGCAAATAAATTCAATGAGCTAGATTCATCTACTTATATAACTGCAGGAGTGTTGGTAGTAAGAGATCCTGAAAGAAATAAAATATTTACATCTATCAGAAGAATGCAGGTGAACAAAGGAAATTCAATATCAATTCTCATAGGCTCGAATAAACTTACAAACGATTTTCTGGAGCTAGAGTCAAAGGGAAAATCAATGGAAGCAGCTGTAGTTCTAGGCTATGATGCGCCGTTTATACTAGCTTCTCAATATCCAAGTGCTACTTATGGAGTAGATAAATACGAGATAGACAGTGCATTAAGGGGACACCCTCTGGAGGTTGTAAAATGTGAAACAAACAACATCTTGGTACCGGTCTATGCAGAAATAGTACTTGAAGGGAAAATTGTTGCTGGAAAGAGGGAGTTGGAAGGCCCATTTGGAGAATTGATGGGTTATTATGGGAAACAGGCACCACATCCAATAATGGAGATAGAAGCGATTACACATAGAAACAACCCTATATATGAAACTGCTTTTCCATGTGAAGAGGAGCATTTAACTAATGGACTCATTAGGGAAATGGAGCTATTTTTCTATCTAAAGAATATGTTGGATGTCAAGGATGTTTATGTAACAGTAGGTGGAGGATATAGATTTAATGCAGTAGTATCCATCAATCAGAAAAGGGAAGGAGAGGCAAAATCTGCAATTATAGCAGCCTTAGGCTTAAATAAGGACTTAAAGCAGGTAGTCATAGTAGATAATGATGTAGATATATATAACCCTCGTGATATTGAGTGGGCTATAACTACAAGGGTTCAGGGAAGTCATGATATAGTCATTATCCCTGGCGCACTAGGTTCGTCACTTGAACCATCTCATGATATAAGAGGTGTTACAGATAAGATTGGCATAGATGCTACTAAGCCACTTAATGGAAATGGTAAATTTGAAAGAGCAAAGATATCAGGATATGAAAGAATAGATATAGAGAAATACTTCCCAGAACTAAAAGGACTATAAGGAAGGTGTAGGAATTGAAAGAGGCCATAGGAATGTTGGAAACAAGAAGCATGATAGGCGCCATAGAGGCTGCAGATGCTATGCTGAAATCCGCAAATGTAAAGATTATGGACTTTCAGCTTGTAGGCTCAGGACTAGTGGCAGTAACTGTTACAGGTGAGGTAGCTGCAGTAATGGCAGCAGTGGAAACGGGTAAGGAAAGAGCTAGTCAGATAGCAGAGGTAGTATCCTCTAACGTGATACCTAGACCTCATGATGAGGTTGATAAATTGTTTTAATGGTGGTGAATAAATGAACCCTTTAGTAATGATAGATATGAAGAGTAAGCTTAAAATAGACAGTGAAAATAAAAGTGAAGTAAATGAAGTCAAGAATGTTTTAACGGAAAATGAAATGAAGCTCATAAAGGATATAATCCATGGAGATAAAGAGACAGAGAAGGTAGTGGACATGAGGGTGCTAACATTTGATGAGGCTGTAAGCAGTATAAAAAATCACCGCTAATGGAGGTGTCGCATGGAAAAAGCATTAGGATTAATAGAGGCACAAGGGTTGACTACAGCAGTAACGGCTCTAGATGCAGCTAGTAAAGCAGCAGATATAACCCTAATTGGAATTGAAAAAGTCATTGGAGTCAATAAGGGGATAGGAGTGAGTATCAATATAGCAGGAGAAGTAGCTGCAGTTAAGGCAGCAGTAGATGCAGGAGTTATTGCGGGAAACAGAGTAGGTAGTATAATATCTAGTCATATAATACCAAGACCACATGATGAAGTAGATAAACTTATTGAGAAATTCGCGAAAAACTTAAAGACACATATTGAATAAACCCGAGATTTTTCATTAACATTCAGAATGACCACACCACTGTTGTCATTCTTATATGGGTAGTATGATTTAAGTTGCTATTATCATCCTGGGTCTGACAGTATAATTTATGCTACAATTGTCATCCTGTGTCTGACAGTATAATCTATGCTACAATTGTCATCCTGGGTCTGACAGTATAATCTATGCTACAATTGTCATCCTGAGACTGGCAGAATAATTACTGCTATCGAAGGATCTCGGGTCTAAATCTTTTAATTGTGAACTGTGAACTGTGAATTGTAATTAAAGGGGGAATTAGAATGAGTCAAGCATTAGGACTAGTAGAAACTAAGGGATTAGTAGGTAGTATTGAGGCAGCAGATGCAATGGTAAAAGCGGCTAATGTAGCACTTGTTGGATATGAGAAAATAGGCTTTGGGCTTGTAACAGTTATGGTAAGAGGAGATGTAGGCGCAGTAAAAGCTGCAGTGGATGCTGGAGCAGAGGCAGCAAAGGCTGTAGGAGAGCTTCATTCAGTACACGTAATTCCAAGACCACATTCAGAAGTAGAGAGAGTGATCTTATCCCAGTATGAATAATTAACTGGAGTGTTTTAAATGGCAAATACAAGGTTAACTAAAAATATACTTGACCTCATATCTAAAAGAATTGGGGCTCACCAGATTCATTTCAACATAATAGAAGAAATTGAACCCCAGAAGAAGGCTCTGATTATCGAGAAGGATATTTTAAAGCTTGATACCAATCAAAAGATATTAGTAGTAGACAAAGACACGATTATTACTCCCTTAGCAAAAGATAGAGCAAAGGCTATGGGCATAAGGATAGAAAAATTAGGAGGGGCTTAATATGCGTATTGGAAAAATAATTGGAACGATTGTAGCTACAAAAAAGGATGAAAAATTAGTAGGCAACAAACTTATGATAACACAGCCTCTCACATATAAACTTAAGCCTCATGGAGAGCCGATTATTGCAGTAGATACTGTAGGTGCAGGTATTGGAGAAATAGTACTTTATACCACAGGGACTGCAGGGAGAATCGCAGCCAGAAAAATGGATTCGCCAATTGATGCATCTATAATTGGTATTGTAGATGATATTGACTTACCAAAATAAATCCTTTGTCATGACAATAGTTAATATAGAAGCGAGGTGAAATTTTTGATTGACTCACATAATATAAGAAAAGCAATAGAATATAGACAGCTTATAGATATCCTTATGGGAAATAAGGAATATGCGGATATAGTATTATTAAACGGTAACGTCATTAATGTAATAACAAGAGAGGTATATAAGGCTGATATAGCCATAAAGGATAAGTATATTTTGCTAGTAGGGGATTGCAGAGAACTAATTGGACCAGATACCTTAGCGATAGATGTAGAGGGAAAATATCTGTCTCCTGGATTTATAGACTCTCATATGCATTTTGAAAGCAGTATGTTGACAATTACTGAATTTTCCAGGCTCTCCATTCCTTCCGGAACTACAACGTTAGTGGCTGATCCACATGAAATAGGAAATGCCTTGGGGCTAATTGGAATGAAGGCTATGGCCGATGAAATAGACCATGTTCCAAATAATGTGTATCTTGTAGTACCTGCTCTTACTCCTGATTCCCCAGATTTAGAAACTGCAGGCTGCGATATAAGCTCAAAGGATATGGAGGACATATTAAGCTATAAAAATATAATAGGCATTGGAGAATTACAAGGCTTTAGCAATGCAAAGCATGTTTATAGAAATACACCAGAGGTAATAACAGATTTGATAGCTTCGACGACATATGCCAAGTCTAGGAATATGATAGTAGATGGAAATGCACCTGAGCTATTTGGTAGAGAGTTAGCAGCTCATATAATAACTACAGGTGGTAAATGCTCCTGCCATGAAACTACAACAAAAGCCGAGGCAGTGGAGAAATTGAGACAGGGTGTGTATTTATTTATGAGGGAGGGCTCTACTCAGAAAAACATGAGTGAATGCATTCGTGCCGTTACTGAGGAGGGTATGGATTCAAGAAGATGTATACTTGCAACTGATGATATGGTGCCAGCTGATTTAGAAGCCCTAGGTCATATGAATGAGATAATACGAAGAACTATAAAAGAAGGGGTATCTCCAGTGGAAGCTATACAGATGGCAACTATAAATCCTGCAACATATTTTGGGTTAGAACATGTAGGCGTATTATCTCCGGGAAAGCAGGCAGATATAGCAATAATAAGTGACTTGGATCAAATGAAAGTAGAGGGTGTACTACTAAAGGGTAAGATAATAGCCTCAAGGGGTGAACTTCTTATAGATTTACCGAAATACAATTATCCACCTGAAGTTAAAAATTCAGTAAAGATAAATCCTATTGATGAGAAAATGCTTGAGATAAAGGCAGATAGCTTTAATCCAACAGTTAGAGCTTTGGTAGTTGTACCTGATCAGAATCTTACAGAAAAGTGTGAAGATACCATCAGAGTGATGCAAGGAGTTGCACAGCCAGATACAACTAAGGATATGCTGGCTATAGCATGTATTGAAAGATACGGTAAGACCTCAAATATAGGAAAGGCCTTTGTTAAAGGCTTTGGATTAATTGAAGGAGCATTTGCAGAAAGTGTTGCCCATGATAGTCACAATATCATCGTAACAGGGACTAATTATAAGGATATGGCATTGGCAGTGAATAAAGTAATAGAAATTGGTGGAGGTATTGCTGTAGCTAAGAGAAACAAGATATTAACAGAAATGAGACTTCCAGTAGGGGGACTTATAACCGATGAATTGAATGGACATGAAGTAAGCAGTGAAATTGCTGAAATAGAGAATAAAATTACTAAGGAATTAGGGTGCAAAATACATTCACCATTAATGCATCTATCATTTTTATCCTTATCTACCAGTCCTACATGGAAAATAACAGATAAGGGCCTAATAGATGTAAATGATTTTAAAATTCTTTCCACAATAGTTTAATGGGGGTGTTTTTATGACCTTACACTGGGCTTATAATGTAAGCTCCATTGAGCAAGTACTGGCATTACTCGAAAAACATAAAGGAAAAGCAAAGATAATAGCTGGTGGTACAGATATCATAATACATCTTAGAGAAGAAAAGATATCACCGGAAATACTTATAGATATTTCAAAAATAGAAAAACTAAAGAAAATTGAGTGTGAGGGAAATAGAATAAAAATAGGCTCAGCAGTAACATATACGCAAATAGTGGAGGATAAATTATTTAGAGATAACCTGTATGGACTTTACAAATCATGCAAAATGGTTGGCTCCCCACAAATTAGAAACAAAGGTACCATAGGGGGCAATGTAGCCAATGCCTCTCCTGCAGCAGACTCTATTCCGCCATTGATTGCATTGGGTTCAGAATTAAAAATAGCAAGTACAAGAGGGGAACGGTCAGTAAATGTTGAAGATTATTTTAGCAACAATGCTGTTTATGGATTAAAAGAAAATGAGCTTTTAATAGGAATCGAATTTGATAAAATAAAAGAAAATGAAATTCTTAGCTTTAGTAAATTAGGACTTAGAAAGGCTTTGGCAATATCAAGAATTACACTGAGTATGCTCATAGGTTTAGATAATGAACAAAGAATTGAAAATATAAGAGTTGCTTCCGGTTCTATAGGTAAGTACCCTATGAGGGAGATAGATGTGGAGAAGGCACTTTTGGGGCGTAAAATAAATGATGATACTAGTAAGCTAGCAATAATGGCTCTACATAAATCCATGGACCAAAGATTAAAGGGTAGATCAACCTATCCATATAAGAGGAGAGCTGTCATTAGTTTAATGGAAGAAGTTATCGAGGATAGCAAATGCTACTTTAAAGAGGTGGTCATGGATGTTAATTAAACTTATTGTAAATGAAATAGAGCGAGAAATTGACATAGATGAAAATATGAGACTTCTAGATTTATTAAGAGATAAACTGGGGTTCACAGGAACTAAGGAGGGTTGTGGTGAAGGAGAATGTGGAGCTTGCACCGTAATAATGGATGGAGAGTGTGTCAACTCCTGTCTGGTAATGGCCTTCCAGGCTAATGGCTCTACTATTACCACTATAGAAGGTCTGGAAAGTAACGGGAAGCTTCATCCACTGCAGAGGGCATATATCGAGGAAGGTTCAGTTCAATGTGGTTTCTGTATACCTGGTATGATAATGGCTACCAAGGCGCTTTTAGATAAGAATCCAAATCCTTCGAGGGAAGAAATAAGGGAAGGAATGTCTGGCAACCTTTGTAGATGCACAGGATACAATAAGGCAGTAGATGCAGCTATAAAAGCAATAGATTATCTAAAGGAGGGAGCCATATGACTTTAAATACTGTAGGTAAGAGCATGATAAGAGTAGATGCTTACTCCAAGGTTACGGGAAAGGCTCTTTATCCTCAGGATATCTATATGGACAATATGCTTTATGGAAAAACTTTACGCTCAGAGCTACCACATGCATATATAGAGGTTGATACATCTGAAGCGGAAAACATTGAGGGAGTAATAAAGATATTTACCTACAAGGATGTTCCGCATAATGAGCATGGAGTAGTGCTCAAAGACCATGAGGTATTTTGTAGTAATAAGGTAAGACGTATAGGTGATCCAATTGCTTTTGTAGTAGGTGAAAGTGAAGAAGCCTGCAAGAATGGAATGAAAAAGATTAAGGTTAATTATAGAGAATTAGAAGGAGTATTCGACCCTGTTGAGGCAATGAAGAAGGAGGCTCCAAAAGTTCATGATGAATTGGATTCGAATATAATCTCTCATTATAAGCTTAGAACTGGAGATGTAGATAAGGCATTTGAAAATTGTGCAGTGGTGGTTGAGAATACATACACCACAAATATGCAAGAGCATGCCTTTCTTCAGCCTGAGGCGGGGCTAAGCTATGTGGATGAGGATGAAAATATTGTAGTAGTTGTAGCTACTCAATATCCTCACTATGATAGAGAGGAAATAGCAAAGACATTAAATATAGAAGAAGAAAAAATAAAGGTGTTAAATACAAATATAGGCGGTGCCTTTGGTGCAAGAGAGGACATTACAATCCAGATTCATCTTGCATTGGCAGCCAGTATTTTAAAAAGACCTGTAAAGACAATTCTTGATAGAGAAGAATCCTTCCTTGCACATTGCAAAAGACACCCAATGATAATGAAATATAAGACTGGTGCTGATAAAGATGGTTGTCTTCAGGCAATGGAGGTTGAAATTATAGGAGATTCAGGAGCATATTGCTCATGGGCAATAAATGTGTTGAGAAAGGCTGGAGTTCATGCATCTGGACCATATTTCATTCCAAATGTGAAAGTGGATTCCTATGCAGTATATACTAATAATCCATTTTCAGGAGCCATGAGAGGCTTTGGTGCTACTCAGGTGCCAATAGGAGCAGAGCAGCAGATGGATGAATTGGCAGAAAAGTTAGGTATGAATCCTATAGAAATTAGACAGAAGAATATCTTAAAAAAAGGCTTTAGGATGGCAACAGGGCAGATTCTTATAGATGGAGTACCTCTAGATAAATGTTTAGAAAAGATATATGATAGGTATGAGGAATATAAGGAATTGAAGAAGGAAGGTAAAAACAGAGGTGTTGGTATAGGCCTGTCCTTCTATGGAACAGGTTATGGAAATGGCTTCCCAGATGTATCAAGGGCAGAAATTAAGCTTCTTGAAGACGGAAGGGTTGGCATATTTGCAGGGGCTACTGAGGTAGGTCAAGGGGCTAAGAGTGCCTTGATTCAGATAGCAGCAGAGACCCTAAATATTGATCCTAAAGATGTAGTCCTTGTATGTGAAGATACATCAAAAATGCCTGATTCAGGAACAGCTGCGGCAACTCGACAGACATATAATACAGGAAATGCCATAAAAATAGCTTGCGAAAACTTCAATGTAAAGATTATTGAAGCTGCACAAAAAGAGCTAAAGTTAAATTCCACTGCTGGGCTAATTATTAATAAAGGAAATGTAATTCTCAGCTTTTTTCCTGAAATAAATATATCGCTGAAGGAATTAAGTCATAGATATGAAAGTGAAATAATTAGTGCTAAGGGAATGTTTACAGCACAAACTGTGATGATGGATCCGGAAACAGGTCAAGGTGCACCATATTGGCCATATACCTTCAATGCTTGTATGGTATTAGTAGAGGTAGACATAAATACAGGAAGAGTTGAGCTTTTGAAATCTGTATTTGCCCAAGATGTAGGGAGGGCAATAAATCCTTCACAGGTGAGAGGGCAAATGGATGGTGGATTTGCAATGAGTCTAGGTTATACTCTTTATGAGGATTTGGCACTTAACAAGGGTGAAATGATAAATAGAAAATTCTCGAAATATCTTTTGCCAACATCCATGGATATGATTGATGTTGAAAATATAATAATTGAGGACCCTGAATCTACAGCCCCTTATGGAGCTAAAGGGATAGGAGAACCTGTTACATTGCCTATCGCTCCTGCTATATTAAATGCAATCTATGATGCAACAGGGGTTAGATTCAAAAACCTTCCAGCAACATCTGAAAGATTGATGAAAGCTCTAAGCCTCTGTCATCCAGAGCCACCACTATGTCATTCCGAGCTTGTCGAGGAATCTTGGGTCTAAATGTTTTACAGGAGGAA
>ENA-UOOE01000887-UOOE01000887.1-fermentation-metagenome-genome-assembly--contig:-NODE-887-length-27291-cov-5.224592_pt1 | contig 27291 bp, 31 predicted proteins | sample MGYA00245776_ERZ724021 | MGnify/ENA primary metagenome ERZ724021 (study PRJEB28704, sample SAMN03018321) | fermentation metagenome | biome: anthropogenic terrestrial biome; feature: soil; material... | reverse complement strand
CAATTACAGATGTTACACATATGTTTTTAGCGGATAAAAAAGTAGCTATTTATGGCAGTGCCGATCTTGTAATAGGCCTTGCTCAGTTCTGTCTGGATATGGAAATGAAACCCAAACTGCTTCTTCTGGGAGACGACAACAAGTCTTATGCAAAAGAGCCACGTATCGAGGAATTGCAGCAAAATGTAGATTATAATATGGAAATCATAACCAATGCCGATTTATGGGAACTGGAAGACCGTATAAAAAATAAGAGACTTGAGCTTGATCTCATTCTTGGTCATTCCAAAGGACGGTTTATTTCCATTGATAACAATATTCCCATGGTACGGGTGGGTTTCCCAACTTATGATCGTGCAGGACTCTATCGCTATCCGGTAGTGGGGTATGCGGGTGCCATATGGCTTGCTGAAGCCATGGCAAATACCCTATTTACCGACATGGAGTACAAAAAAAAATAAAGAATGGGTGTTGAATGTATGGTAAAATATATTTAAAAAGTTACATCTTTGAGCAATTAAATATTGTAAGATTTATTTTTAATTTTATTGGGTTCTGCCAGATATTGCTTGTTATTAGACTCTGGCAGAATTATTAAGAAGAGGTGTAAATGATGTTTTAGGAGGGGAAGTTACCAAAAATCCGGAGCGTGAAATAGGATGGTTTCCAGTTACTTTTAATTCAGCGACTTTAAAGTCCAGCCTTTTCAAAAGTTTTCCAAAAGAGCCTTATGTGTTCCAGTGGCACGGTGATACATTTAGTACATTGCCTGAAGGTGGCGCTTGTATTGCCAGCAGTGAAGCTTGTAGTAACCAGGCATTTATTTATAAAAAACATGTGATAGGTTTTCAATTTCATATGGAAGGTACTAAAGACAGTATTTCATTACTTATAGACAACTGTTTGGAGGAAATAAAAGAGGGTGGCAGCTATGTACAATCAGAAGATGAAATTAAATCTAAAATGAATTTTTTAATTGATGCCAATTCACTGATGGAGAATTTCCTCAATGGACTTGAGGCTTATCATTTAGAAAGGAAGTAGTAATTATGGAGCAAATAAGTTATACAGCCAGAATATGCAGTGACCAGAAAAAAATTAATAGTTTTTTAACTGAAAAAAGAGTAGGAATATTGGGTATGTGTGATAAGGAGGGTAAACCTTATTCCATACCTGTAAATTATATATATGAAGATGGTAAAATGTACATTCATGGTATGGGAAGCGGCAAGAAAAATAATATACTTAAAGAAAAATCTTTCGTTTGTTTTACAGTATTTGAAGAGTTCGGAACGGTTAAAGATTCCATACCATGCAAATGTGATACCTCTTATTTTAGTGTAGTTATTTTTGGAAAAGCAGTTTTAGTAGAAGATTTGGAAGAAAAGGCCCGGGTACTTACGCTAATTTCAGAAAAGTTTGTTCCTGGAATTTTTAAAAATCCCCTTTCCAAAGAATTTGTAAGTAAGTACCACTCTTCTTGTGATAATAATACCACAGCTGTCTATTGTATTTCTCCAGAAGATATTACTGCTAAAGAAAATCCGGTTGATATGGAAAATATGGTACAATATAATTGATTGAATAGATAAAAATTTATTTTACATATTTTTAGTTTAGAAAGGATAAAAAATGCTTGGTATTACTAAATTATTATGTGGATCTGAAAACTTTGGAGATAGGTTGCGCTATGTTCCCGGTGCAGGACATGAGAAAAGTGGTGCAGCTAAAGGAAAGGGTCCTGTAGTTGTATGGAATTGTACTAATAGTTGTAATCTAAAGTGTAAGCACTGCTATGCTGATTCCCAAAATAAAAAATTTGAGGGAGAACTGGATTCAAAGGAAGCAAAATATCTAATAGATGATATGGCAAAGCTAAGAGTTCCGGTACTTCTCATTTCTGGTGGAGAGCCTCTAATTAGAAATGACTTATTTCAATTGATACAATATGCTGGCAAATATAATATCAGAATTACTATTTCCACTAATGGAACATTAATAGATAAAAAAGTGGCAAAAGATTTGAAGCAAAGTAGTGTAGGTTATGTAGGAATAAGCCTGGATGGAATAGGCTCAAAACATGATGAATTAAGAGGGGTAAGTGGAAGTTTTAATAAGTCCTTGAGAGGAATTAGAAGTTGCCTTGAAATAGGACAAAAAGCAGGACTTAGATTTACAATAAGTAAAAATAATTATAATCAGTTAAAGGATATTTTCTATTTGATAAAGGAAGAAAAAATACCAAGAGTGTGTTTTTATCATTTAGCTTATTCCGGAAGGGGAAATGCTATGATAGAAGAGGATATTGGTTTCCAGGAAAAAAGAGATGCTTTAGATCTTATAATGGATATGACAGTGAAGTTTGGAAGAGATACAGAAATCTTGACAGTGGCTAACCATGCGGATGCAGTTTATTTATATCTTCAGGTTAAAAAGAAATATCCCCATTTGACAGACAAGGTCTGGAATTTAATACACATAAATGGTGGTAATAGATCGGGAATGGCTCTTGCAAATATTGATTTTAAAGGGAATGTGCATGCAGATCAATTTACCCAACATCATAGTTTTGGCAATGTAAGAGAAAAGAGTTTTAATGATATATGGAAAAATCCTTCAAGTTCTCTGGCTTTAGGTTTGAGAAATAGAAAGCCTCTGTTAAAAGGAAGATGCAGTAAATGTAAATGGCTTAATATTTGTAATGGAAATCTCAGGGCAAGAGCCGAAGCAGTAACAGGAGATTTTTGGGAATCGGATCCTTCCTGTTATCTAACTGATGAAGAAATAGGAATTTTTCATAGAGTTAAATGAAGAGGAGGATATGCAGCTTTGATATTATCATGGAATGCTACAAATAGGTGTAATATGAAATGTAAACATTGTTATAGAGATGCAGGTCTAGAGCTTAAAGGGGAATTAAATACAGTAGAAGCTAAAAAATTGATTGAAGATATTGCAGAAGCCGGATTTAAAATTATGATATTTTCTGGTGGAGAACCTTTAATGCGTCCGGATATTTTTGAATTGATAGAATATGCGGCAAAGTGCAGACTTAGACCTGTTCTTGGAAGTAATGGTACTTTAATCACGAGGGAAACAGCGGTTAAACTTAAAAATGCAGGTATCATGGGAGTGGGCATTAGTTTAGATAGCCTTGATAGCAGTAAACACAATAAGTTCAGAGGGCTGGATACAGGATGGGAGTACACTTTAAATGGAATGGAAAATTGTAGAGAAGTGGGACTTAACTTTCAAATACATACAACAGTTATGGATTGGAATTTCAGGGAAATAATGGATATAACAGATTTTGCTATTAAAATAGGAGCTGTTGCCCATCATATTTTCTTCATAGTGCCTACAGGCCGTGCTCAAAATATTCAACATGAATTTTTAAATGCCTCTCAGTATGAAGAACTTCTCACAAACATAGTTAATAAGCAAAAAGAAGTATCTATAGAAGTAAAGCCTACCTGTGCACCACAATTTATGAGAATAGCGAAACAAAAAGGAGTTCCATATAGATTTTCAAAAGGATGCATAGCAGGGATAAGCTATTGTATCATTAATAGTAAAGGTGATGTACAGCCCTGTGCGTATTTAGATATGTGTTTGGATAATGTTAGAGTTAAATCTTTTCATGAAATATGGAAAAACAATAAGGTTTTAAAAGAACTCCGTACAATGGATTATAAGGGGAAATGCGGTATTTGTAGTTATAAGAATTTATGCGGAGGATGTCGTGCTAGAGCTGCATTTTATAACAGTGGTGATTATATGGCAGAAGAGAGTTTATGTGTTTATGAGGAAAGAGGTTAATAAATGGAAAGAAAGAGTGTAGATTTACTAAATATTATACAAAACAATTTTCCAATGGAATCAAGGCCTTTTTTAACTCTGGCAAATAAATTGGATATGACTGAAGAAGAAGTTATAGAACTTGTGAAGAAATTTAAAGAATCAGGCTATATTCGCAGATTAGGAGGGGTCTTTGATTCAGAAAAATTAGGATATACAAGTACCTTGTGTGCAATAGAAGTTCCAGAAGAAAGAGTTGAGGAAGTGGCATCTATAATAAATAGTTATAGTGGTGTCACTCATAATTATCTAAGAATACATAAATATAATATGTGGTTTACATTAACGGTACCCGCCAGTGAGAGTATTGAAGACACCCTCGAAGAAATAAAAAATAGCATAAAAATTAATAATATATTAGTTTTAAATTCCGTAAATACTTTTAAAATAAAAGTGAATTTTAATGTAGAAGGAGTATGAAATTTATGGATATACTAGATAAAGCTATTATTTTTAAGCTTCAGGAGGATCTGCCTTTAGTTTCCCGGCCATATAGGCATATAGCATGTGAATTAGGGATTTATGAAGAAGAATTATTGGATAGATTGAAAAAATTAAAGGAAGAAGGAATACTGCGTAGAATAGGTGCTATATTATATCATAGAACTGTGGGATTTAAAGCTAATGCCATGGTTGTATGGAATGTTTCAGAGTGTAGAATTAAAGAGGTAACGGATATAATGATTACTTTTCCAGAGGTAAGTCACTGTTACCAGCGCAAGGCTTTGCCAAATTGGAATTATAATATTTATACAATGATACATTCTAAAAGTTTTGAGCAATGTGATAGTATTATCTTACATATAGCAGAGCGTATAAATGTAAATGAATATGAAATTTTATATAGTACTAAAGAATTAAAAAAAAGCAGTATGAAATATTTCCTATCCTATAATAATTGTAAGGAGTAATTTGGTATGGTAAGGGAGATAAATATGAAAGAAAATTTAAAATTAAGCTGATTAACTAGTATTTTAAAAAGGATTAAAATTGTTTAATTGCAATAATATAATTATTGGTATAAAATCATAATTAACAAATTTATATAGGAGGTTTTGCTGTGATGGAGGTAAGAAAAGGTAAGAATAAATTTTATATAGGATATGAAGAAAAAGAACCTTTGGCTGAAATAGTGCTGGATGATTTTAATAAAAATCCAATAACAATTGAGCATACTTATGTGTCAGAAAAATTAAAAGGTCAGGGTGCAGGTAAAAGATTAGTTAAGAGTGTTGTTGATTTTGCAAAGGAAGAAAATAAAAAGGTTATACCAGTATGTGAATTTGCAAAAAAAGAATTTTCAAAAAATAAAGAATATGACAATGTATTGGATAATTCCACAACTATTTAAGCATAAGCACTACTAAGGTTAAATTAGTAGTGCTTATATATTTGAATATTCTTCAAGAAAAATTTGTTTTCACTAAATTCTCCCTTTTCTAAATTGGAAAGAGTATCCTGAAACTGATATATAATAGCATCTATTTCATCTAGTTTGTTTAATAATTGAGCCTCCAGAATCATGGGTCTTCTAGGAGAACCATTTTCTTCAGAGCCATGATGAGAGATTAAAATATGTTTTAAAACCAGTTCATCCTCCGCAGGAATATTTAATTCCCTGGCTGCATCGTGGAGCATAATCACTCCCTGTACTATATGACCAAGTAATTTACCTTCTGTAGAATAATCTTCTACTATGCCATTTTCATTGGAACTTAGTTCATTCAATTTTCCTATGTCATGCAGTATAATCCCTGATATGAAAAGTTCTGTATTTATACCATATTTATATATATCTGCAAGAGCCAGACCGCTTTTATACATTCTATATATGTGATATAGAAGACCTCCTTGTATAGCATGATGGACTACTTTGGCAGCAGGGTAGTAGAGAAGTTTGTCTTTATTATCCTCTAAAAGTTTTGTAACCACTTTTTTAAAGCTTTCATTTTCAAAATGGGATACTCTTGTTAAAAGTTCATTATATATTTCCAAAGGATCTACAGGAGAAGTTTTTATAAAATCTTCTATATGTACATTATCATCTTTGGTAATTAATCTGCACTGTAATACGGTAAGCTGAAGAGTACCTTTGTAAGTTTTAGGAATTGTCCTTATTTTAATAACGCTGCCAGAGGAAATATTGGGAATGTCTGTAATGCTTTTGTCCCACATAACTCCTTTGATGGAATCTTTGCCATCAGTAAAAGTGAATTTAATATAAGGTGAATTATTGGAGGTGAGGCCTTCAGATACCTCATTTACCATAACAAAAATATCGCTAAGCTTATTGTGAATTAGTTCCTTAATTTTCATTTAATATACCTTCTTCCATTTGATTTTATATCATTAAGGATTATAATGATATAAAGTGATTTTCAGATATACTTAATATTATACCCTAAGTCCGAATTTATTGTACATGAATAATATAAATATTAGGAAGGTATGTATATAATATGATATTTGTAATTCAATTGTTAATTAAAACTTGTATAGAAACTGCATATCTTATAGGAATGATAACTTTAATTGGGTTACTTCTTGAAATATTAAGAAATAATTCTATAAGAAATTTTCAGAGAAGTTTTGGAAATAAGGCATTAATGGTAACAGGGTTTATCGGAGTTCCAATACATGAATTGAGTCATGCTATTTTTGCTTTATTATTTAGGCATAAAATTAATAAAATAAAACTACTACAAAAACCAGATGTATATGGTGTTATGGGATATGTACAGCATAGTTATAATAAGGGAAGCATTTACCAACAGATAGGGAACTTTTTTATAGGTGTGGCACCTATATTTAGAGGAGTTTTTTCTATTATCTTGTTAATGAGAATTACAATACCTGAAGCCTATGAAAAATTTATTAGTATATTGATAAAAAGTTTAAATATTACAGTAATCAACAAAAGCACAATGGAAATAATAATAAATTCTTATGGAGAATTGATAAGAATTATTTTTTCAGTAAAAAATTTTCAGGATATTTACTTTTATATATTTTTGTTTATAGCTATATGTATATCATCTCATATGTCATTAAGTATTGCGGATATAAAAGGAGCTTCCAGAGGGCTTATGGCTATATTTTCCATATTATTAGTGTTTAATCTCTTGAATTTATCAAAATATTTAGCTTCTTTTAACTTTATAAAGTATAATATTATAGTAACAGGATTTTTAGTTATAGCTATAATACTTTCTGTAATAACATACCTGGTAAGTTTGATTTCAGTTGCTATAAGGAGAATTTCTCTAATATAAGGTGTAAGGGAGTAAATATGGATAAGCATAATAGAAAAATTGAGAATTTCAATTTGTATGTAAATAGAGATAATAATATAGAAAAGTATATTATAAATGATGGTATAGAGAAATATATAGTTCAAGATAATGTGGAAACTAAAAAAGAGAATTTACCTACTATAGCAAAGAGTAAGAAGAACAAAAAGGATAAGAAGGGTATTTGGGGTATAATTGGAATTATTATTGCAGTACTTATAAAACTTAAATCTATAATAATACTTATTTTTACCAAGCTAAAGTTTTTGTTAATATTTTTTAAATTAGGTAAATTTGCTTCAACTTTAATATCCATGTTATTAATGATTTTGGTGTATGCTAAAATCTACGGATGGGCCTTTGGTCTGGGTTTTGTAGTATTGTTGTTTGTCCACGAAATGGGACATTATTTAAGTGCCAAAACTGTTAAACTTGATGTAACACTTCCTCTGTTTATTCCATTTGTGGGAGCTTTAATAAATATGAAAGAAGAGCCTAAGGATGCAGCAGTGGAAGCTAAAGTGGCAATAGGGGGTCCTTTGATTGGAAGTCTGGGAGCATTAATTTGTTTTATATTGTATTTTTCATTTAAAGAAAACTTTTTAATGGCTCTGGCTTATACAGGTTTTATGCTGAATTTGTTTAACCTTATACCTCTGCACCCTCTTGATGGTGGTAGAATTGTATCTGCAATATCTCCCAAGTTATGGCTCATAGGAATACCTATTGCTGTAATTGCCCTATTTAAGTTTTTCAATCCTATTATTTTACTACTGCTTATACTTGGAATTTTTCAAGTTATTAATCAATATAAAAATCCTGATAAAACTTATTATGAAGTAAAGTCTACCACAAGATGGATATTTGCTTTTATGTATTTTGGATTAATTTTATTTCTTGGAATAGGAATAGCATATATCCATGGCATCCATGAATATATGCTGGTTAAATAGAAGAACTGTAGTTACAGTTCTTTCCTTCTGTATAGAGTTAAAGATATTAAAATGGAAATTATAAAAATTGCAAAATGAGAAAACTTGCTATAAATGGCAAGAAAAGTTCTGAGGAAATATCATTTGAATTGGTTGAAATGAAAAAACAAATTGAATCAATCCAGAAGAATGTAATACAAGTTCTTTCTATAGTAGAAAGTCAAGTTGCAGCAATTGAAGAGATCACTTCAGCGTTAGAAGAAATTATATCTTTGCCATTGGTTATTATTGAATAAATTGATTAAAATGTAAATGTAAATAAAAGGAATTAAATTCCATATAATGTAAAAGTAATTTTTAAATAATAGTTATTTCTTAAAGAATAATAACATCTTTTAAACCATTTAACCCCAGATCTAAATAAACTATATAATCCAAGAAAATTGCAGCAAATACAGCAATAGCAGCTATTTTAAATTCTTTTCTTTTTACACATTTCCTATAATTTACAGTACCTGTGGCAGTATTAATCTCTAATTGTACATTTTTTAATTCACATGATAGTATATTCTTAAAAAAATAGTAATACAATACAAAAGCATGAAATACCTTATTCAAAGCATGAAAAATATATTAATAAATATTAATAACTTTTCATGCTAAAAAAACACTGTTTCATGCTTTTTATATTGAATTTATTTTTTTTAGATATAAAATCAATATTGTAATTACTCTTGAATTCAACCAAATAATGTTTACAAGTATTGATATATTACATCTTACTAAAATTTTTTTGTAAATGAGTTATACATTACCAATTGCTTGATTGTCTTATTTGGGAATTCAAGTTCGTATTCGTATATGTAGCGCTACATATGATAGAGCATGTTACTTTGTTCTTTTTAAATATTAAATTTGTGGTGGAGACTATTTATAAAAATAGCAGTTTGATTAGGTGTTTTATTACCATCTAATACATTAGTAAGCACTAACATCAAGGATACTGTAAAAAATCAAAAAACTATAAATGAAATTGAAAAAGTTCAAACTCAGCTTCAAAAACTTAGGATTGAAGAAATGCAATTATTAGCAGACTCTATAGTATTAAATTAAAAGAGGAGTGATTAAAATGAAAAAATTTTCAATAGTGTCAATGTTATTTTTAGCAATTACGCTTTTTGCTGGCGCAGGTAGTGCATGTGCTGATAGTTGGGGAATAACATTAAGTCCAGCTTGTATATCTACTGGAGAGGACAATTGGAGTTATAAACATAATTATGTTTCAAGTTATATATCATTAACTGATATTGTAGGAGGGTCGTCATATTATATTAGAGGAATGGCTGTAAATTCAAATAAAGAAAGTAGAAGTAATTATGCGTTAATTCAACAAGGTGTTGGACCAGTATATTTAGACGATTGGATGACGGTGGGCAATCAATATTGGGTTATGGCAAAAAACACTGTTTTTGAAACATCATATAGATGGGCATATGGAGAATTTGAATGGTAATATTTCAATATACCCATTAAATATATTTAGTAACCATTACTATAAAATGTGTTAGTAGATTTTTTAATCTATATATAGATTAAAATAGGTAATTATACTAGAAAATATATTTTGAACTATTGATATAAGATAAAAAGCGAATATCAATAGTTCAAAGTTAAAAAAATATTATTTTTTAAAAGGAAAAAGAGGAGAATAGTTGATGTTGATAAATGAATTAAAAAGGAGTTTAAAGAGTAAGAAATTTTTAATAATAATCATTATTGGACTTTTAATTCATTTTTTAAGTCTATATATGGAAGTAAAAGACTTTATTTTTTTTAATTATAATGCTTCTGATCTTCAGGCACCAGAAATACAAGCTAAAGCAAGGCATATGATAGAAAAGGCATTTAATATTTATGCTGTTTGGTTCAGTATATTTCAACTGTATGCAGTGGCAATGCCAATTATTTCAGCACTTCCATTTTCATTATCATATTTAGAGGATAAGGAATATGGAATTATTAAATATATAGATGTTAGAATTAATCATAGGAGGTATTTAATTACAAAAACATTAGCAAATAGTATAGCCGGAGGTTTAGCTGTTGCACTCCCGACAATTATTATGACAATCTTTATTCATATTTTTTTCAAAGGAAGTATAAATGATTTTTATGGAAAAGGTGTATATGGAGGAATCTTTACTTCTTTGCTAACATATAGCTTCTGGTTGTATAGTTTGTTACATATTTTTATAGAATTTATGTTTGGTTTTGCTTATGCTAACATTGCATTAGCAGTATCTGCATTTATAAAAAATAAAATTGCTATAATGCTTTCACCATTTTTATTCTGGATTAGTATTAGTGTTGTATTCAATTTTTTAAATATACAACATTATTCAACAGAACGTATTAATCAGTTTTATATGATTCCAACAGTAACTGTACGGGAAATTTTTATAGAGCTAACATTTATAACTATTACATCAGCCTTATTATTTATTTTTAAATCAGGAAAGAGGAATATTTATGAATGTTAATTTTGAAAAACATCTAATAATAAATCTAGTTAAGTTAAATTTAAAAACATATAATTTATCAAAGAGAGTAGGTCTTAGCTTAATATTATTTTTAATTATTTTATATAAAGTTATAAGTAGATTAAATACCTTTGGTATAGAAAATAACTTGAATGTTAACTTTTGGGATGGGGTTTTTAGGGTTTTAAGTTATCCTATGTTATTTTTAGGATTATACTTTCCATTTGTAATAATAATAACATTTTTATCTAATCATACTAAAAATAATTACATTACATTTATAATGATAAGAACTAATAAAAAAATCACTTGGATAATTAGCAAAATAATTATTAGTTTAATTTTAAGTCTAGTGTTTGTAATTACATTTTTTTTATCAATTTTTACAATTAGTTATATTTTTTTTGGATTTAGTAGTAATTGGAGTGATGTTATTTTAAATCCAAACAGCTTAAAATTAGTGCCTGAGTTATATGTAAATAGCTTTGTTTTTCAATTAACACCTATAAAAGCATATTTTATTTCATTTTTTGAAATTTATTTATGTACCACTATAATTATAAATTTTAGAGATATACTTATAAATTATATACCAAAAGCTTACATAGCAAATCTAATCCTAAGTGGATATTTATTTTTTAATATGATTTGTAACGGATATAATTTAAATGACGGAATATTTATATTGTCTAACTATATTGGACTAGATACAATGTCACTTATATGGCATCATAAATTTTATAATTTTAACTATTATAAAGTTACACTAACTCAATCACTTATAATAAGTTTGTTGCTTTTAATTATATTAATAGTTATTGATTTAGTGATGAATAGAAAGTTAGTGGTGGATCATGATTAGAAGACTTATAAAATTGAATTTAAAAGGAACTAATAACAAATTACATATATTAATTTTGATAATTTCAGCTACTATGATAACATTTATAAATTTAGGTATACTTACTATGCCACATACAGGATATTTTTGTATGGGTGACATTATAATTGGAGTTTTTGGTGGTCTCACACCAGATTTTGATTTAACAAAAGATGTTATGTCGTTTATATTATGGGTACTTCCAAATATATTAATTATTTATTTGATTGATATTTGTATAATACATAAACTTAGAGAAAGTACTATTTTAATTCTTCCTAAAGTAAAAAGCAAACTGAAATGGTTTATCGCTTTTGATTTAACTATTGCAATAATAGTTATCAAATATTATTTAATATTAGTAATTTCTTCATTGTTTATTATTTTTATAAAAATGAACAGTAATGCTTTTAAAAACAGTAATATTATAATGAATACTTTTAATTCTTTAAATGTTAATGTAAATCAGTATTTGATTCTATTATATATTGTTATATTAAATATTTTAACTATAATAGCAGTATTATTTTTTACAAATAATTTGTATTATATTTTCTTTAATTCAAATGAAGCAAGTATAATTGGATTATTATTATGCATAGTTTCAGTGAATATTACAAAATCAAATATGTTTAATAAATTTATACTTATGAATCAAGGAATGTTAAAGAGACACAATATGTTTAAGCTTGGATTTAAAGGATTTAACATAGAAAGTTCGATTTTTTATCTAATTACTTTTTTAACTATTAATTTTATTATAGGAATATTAATAATTAGAAAAAGAGAGCTCAACAATATTTAATTATGAGGAGAAAAGGTGTTTTTATGGAGAATAATAATATAATAGAAATCGTTAATTTTACAAAAAAATTCAAAAACAATGTCATTTTAAAGAATATTAACTTGAGTATAAAAAAAGGAAAATGTTATGGATTTGTAGGCTTAAATGGATCAGGAAAGACTTTGATTTTCAAAGCTATTTGTGGATTTATTAAACCAACATCAGGACATATAATTGTTAGCGGAAAAAAAATTGGGTCAGAAGTTGACTTTCCAGAAAATGTAGGAGTTTTGATTGAGCAACCAGGTTTTTTACCTAATTACAGTGCTTTTGAAAATTTGCAATTTTTAGCTGGAATTACCAATAAAATAGGTAGAACAGAAATTGAAAATGCACTGCAATTTGTTGAATTATATCCATATGAAAGAAAAAAAGTGAAAAATTATTCTATGGGAATGAAACAACGTTTAGGAATTGCACAAGCTATTATGGAAGATCCTGAAATATTAATTCTTGATGAACCACTAAATGGATTAGATAAAGATGGAGTAAAAATAATTAAAAATAAATTACTAGACCTTAAAAAGAAAGGAAAAACAATACTTTTAACGAGTCATATTTCACAAGATATTGAAGAATTAAGCGATTATATTTATGAAATTTGTGATGGTAATTTGAAAGTATTACGTTAACTAACAAAAGTGTATTTCATCTTAGGAGTGGTTTTATGGAAAAAGAAAATAAACACAAAAAAGAAGTGATTAATTGGATAAAGATTATTATAATTACTATTATAATATCATTGGTTGCTAAAAATTATGTATTTGAAAGAATACATATTAATGGATATTCAATGATGCCAACACTTAATAATAATGATAGTGTGTTGATTGAAAAACTTTCGTTATTAACTAATAATTTTAAAAGAGGTCAAATAATAATATTCGATTCTGAAAATAAAAACCATGATGTATTAATAAAAAGAATTATAGGTGTTGAAGGTGATGAAATAGAACTTATTAAAGGAAAAGTATATTTAAATGGTAAAATTCTAAAAGAACCTTACCTTGAAAAAAATATAATTACAGATGGTGGCACATTTTTAAATCAAAAAAAGAAAATAAAAATTGAAAAAGGATTTGTTTTTTTACTTGGAGATAATAGAGTAAATAGTAAGGATAGTAGATATTTTGGACCTATTAATATAAAATCAATAAAAGGACATATTATATTAAAAATTTTTCCATTAGGCCAAATCAAGCTTTTGTTTTGATTTATGTCAAAGATTAGACAGTGCCTTAATTTAAATTTCAAATAAATATACACTAACGAGAGATAAAGCATATTCCTTTTTAGTTTCTTGAGACTTTCATAAGATGATACTGTTGCAGATCTCCTACGTATAATATATTTTTGTAACCATGAGTTTCAAAAAAGCCTTCATTTCAGTTATTGCTGTTGGATTCCACTCACTATCTGAATGATTGCCAGAAAGAATTTGTGCCATAACTGGAAGACCATTTTTTGAACAGCAGTACCTATTTTAAATTGTTTTAAATCTGGACGATGGTCCTTGAATTGGTGTTCTTTATTATTTTCAGAATACTTTTTTTATACAAGTTTTAATTCCCATTTATATGGATATTAGGTGCCCGTAGGTCAGGGGAGCCTTCGAATAAAAATTTTTAATCAGAAGTTAAGAATAAAAAGGACTTAAATACTAAGGCTTATACCTGTAAGATGGGGCTATTTCTTTTAAGGTTTTTTCTTTAGTAGCATTATTTTTAAATATCTTAAATGAGTATATAGCTAAAAGTAATACTATAAATACGGTAGAAAATCTATACATAACAGCATAACTTTCATGTTCTGCAACAAAACTTAAAAGAATAGCACCTAATGTGTAAGATAGATCCATGGAGGATAAAAAAGTTCCATATTCCACATAATGTTATTACTAAGAGAAAACATAATAAAGAGGGTAGGGCAGCTTTTTTTCAAAGGATTCTACCGGTGAAAAAATTTTCCTTGAGTTAGATTTTGAAGCAATTTTCTCAGGCGTTTTAACCTGAAAAAGAAATAGTACTCCAACAACTACTAGAGTTATTGATATAAAAGCAATATTTTTAAAACTGTATAAGTTCATTAGAATTATTGCAACCATAGGGGATAAAGCCATAGATATTATCATGGAAAGAGAATAATGACCCATGCCTTCACCACGTTTTTCTTTAGGTATAATATCAGAAAAGATAGCAGCAGCACCGGTAGAAGCAAGTCCCCATCCTACTCCTTGAATAATACGGACAATTATTATGGCATCTACAGGAAGCCAAATATAAGATAGTGTAGTTATATTAAGAATTATTCACCCTATTACAAGTAAGGGCTTGATCTCAAGTTTATCCATTATACTGCTTGAAATTAACCTGATAAGCAGTGAAGTTATTGAAAAAGTGCTTACAACAAGACTTGCTTCAAAGTTACTTCCACCACAGAGTTTTGTGTATGCAGATAAAGTTGGTACAAGCATGTAAAATCCTAAATATATAAATAGGTTTGAAAACAGCATTACTATGTAACTTTTAGTCCATGGTCCTTTAGGTATTGATTGAAGCTCTTCTTCCAAGATGATTCTTCCTTAAATATAATCTATATTTTTGTTAATCTGCAAAAGAACTTTGCGATATATTTTTAGTTCCTCGCAAGATATATCATGAAGTATATCCTTAAATATTTCCTCTAAAAAGGGAATAACTTTATTACATATGTTTAGACCATCTTCTGTTATGTGTATTACAAAGGATCGCCTGTCATTTTCAGAGGCATGTCTTTCAATAAAATTTTTTCTTCCCATTATATCAAGTATTCTGGTTAATGTAGATTGATCTTTATCTGAAATCTCTGCCAACAGTTTGTGGCTTATCCTATTCTTTTTAGATAAGTTCACTAGTACCAGCCACTGTTCAGTAGTTAGATGAAATCTTTTTAATTGTTTATTGACATAATGTACTAATTTTTTGGAAGTTTTATTAGTCAACATTCCAATATCTTCATCATAAGATTGAAACATATTATTTTCATCTCCTTAAAATAAATTTGTTATATTAATAGTTTGTACAACAATTAATTTATAAACAGATTTATACACATTTTTCAATAAGTATTATATAAATTAAGGTTAATAACATATGTTTTATCCGAAGGCTACCATTGCTAACAGTCCCATCTTCTTCAAAGTGAGGGATAAGCACTGCTACGCCTTTGGATAAGTTCTTCTAAGGTTCAGATGGAGAAAGGTATTCCTTATAAGTAAACTCCATCTGAGCCTAAGAATCACTTGATATAATGAATAATTTATTGTTAAAAATGAATAAATTACATTATTATACAGAGGTTTTTATACTTTTTTGTAGAATAATTACTATAATGTATATTAATATGGATTTATAGTGAGGTGGCTTATGGTTAATATATTGGTATTGGAAGATAATCCAGTTCAAAGAAAAATTTTAGTTGAAACAATAAAACAAATAGACAAGCACTTTATTATTTATGAAGGAGACAGCGAAAAAGAAGGCCTGGAAATTGCAAACAAAAAAGAAATATCATTATTTTATGTAGATATCAGTTTAAAAGGCTCTTCAGGACTAGACTTTGCAAAAAAAGTAAGAACCATAAATGAATATAAGTTAACATGGATTGTGTTTATAACCACCTACGTAAAACATATGCTGGAGGCATTTAAAGAAATTCATTGTTATGACTATATTATAAAACCCTATAAAGAGGAAAAGGTAAGGGAAGTTACCTTAACTCTTCTGGAAAATAAGAAGCGGGAAGATACAAAGCTTATTGATAAAAAAAAGTATATGGTATTTAATGTAAAGGGAATTCTCCTTAAACTTTGTGTTGATGAGATTATTTTTATTGAAGTATATTTGAGAACTTTTATTATACACACTAAAACTGGAAAATATGAGGCAAAAAATACTTCCTTAAAGAAAATAAAAGAACAGATGAAGGATTTCAATTTTATTCAAGTGCATAAATCGTATATTGTCAACTTAAAATTAGTAAAATCCATTGATAGGACTACATGTCCATGGAACATACAATTTGAAAATTATAAAGAGTGTGTACCTATAGGAAATAAATTTAAAGATGATGTACTTAAGAAATTTAAAGATAATTTTAGAGGTGTGCTATGAATAACTATGAACTTTTTTTTAGTTCTTTTACAGAATTAATCAGTATACTTATATTGTTCAATGCCTTCAATAAGAATTCTCAGAATAAGTTTATAAAAAGTTTTATTATTATTTTATTATCGAGTATAGTGGTAGTTATAACCAATTCTTTTACTTCATGGATAGGAACACTCATCAATTTTGCTTTTCTAGTATTTATGCTTATGTTCTTCTATAAAAAAAATATGAGGGATCTGGTGATAGAATATACATTTATAATAGTATTTGTCATGGTAATGGAATTAATTGTAGATAGAATTTTAATAGTATTTGTATTCGGAGAACTTAATAGTGAATTTCTCAATTATATTTTCACTAATACGATAATGATAATTTTATGTATTTTTGTTTATTTTTGGATTACAGATAAAATTATATTTAATATGTATAAAAGAATAGATAAATTGTATTTTTTGTTAATAAACTTAATTATCTATGGCATTATAGCAAAGTTGATCTGGGAAAACAATAAATACATTATACTGAAAAATGTATTTGTTTTTATTATGATACCCATTGTGATGTGCGTTGTAAATTTAATATTCATTATTTATATTCAAAATATTGTAGAACATAAAAAATCTCTCGAAACCTATAATAAATACAATTCTATAATTTTAAATTTAATAGATGAAATAAAAAGTAGGCAGCATGATTTTAAAAATCATTTCACAACTATATATGGAATGGTATTAACTTATGATGAAAAAGAGTTAAAGTATGAACTGAAAAATTATTTGGAATCCCTACAGAAATCTCTTTCAGACACTGAAGAATATATATATATGGGCAGCAAAGTTTTTGTTGCAATAATTTATGTAAAAGTTAGAGAAGCAAAACAAAAAAATATCAATTTTTCTTTTAACATTGAAGATAATACTATAAAATTTCCGTTAAGAGGATATGAACTGTCAGAAGTGTTAAATAATTTGATTGACAATGCCTTTAAAGCTGTAATGGATATGGAACCAGATAAAAAAAATGTATATTTAAAGATAGCGCAAAATGAGAAGAAAAAGTGTATAGAGGTAGGCAATACCAAACCTGAAATGTTTGAAAAAGTTATTACAGATATTTTTCATAAGGGTTTTACTACTAAAAAAGAGGATGGGCATGGATATGGACTGTACAATGTAAAAAAGATAGTACAGAGGTACAAAGGTAAGATTGAAGTTTTAATAGAAGATGAAAATGTAATTTTTAGGATAACGTTCTATTCCATATGAATTTTTATTTAGGGATTATTTGAAATATTTACGATACTATAATTTATACAGAATGTAAATACAAAAAGCATGAAATAGTGTTTTTTAAGCATGAAAAACTATTAATGTTCATTAATATATTTTTTATGCTTATTTATTTAGGTTTCATGCTTTTTGTATTGAATATAAAATATATATCCATATAATCTTAAGTATGGCAATTGTATGTATGATTACAAGACTGTACATATAAATTTTCTAGGTTGCCAAGGTTTTTAAGGGGGAATAAAAAATGTTAAGAAGAAGACTGTCAACACTTTTTTTATGTGCATCCTTGTTACTGTGTAATTTACCTTTTAGTTCATCAGCTTTTGCAAGTCCATCAAATGCAACCACAATGGATATTCAGAACATTACTTTAACAGAAACTGATAAAGCAAGCATACAGCGTACTATTAACGACTTCTTTAATATTGAAAAAGAATCATTAGTAAATGGAAATTTAATTGATAGCAATAAAATTACTCCTAATGAGAAACTGAGAAAATCATATAACGCAAAAAATGAATTTAATATTTTGTGGAACAAAAAATTAAATGAAAAAATAACATCATATAATTTCAATGTTAAATATGACTCTTTCGAATTAAAAGATAATAAATGCACAGTTGATTTAACAAGAGATAGAACTATGACTAGTACTAACTTTCCTAATATTGCTCAACAATCAGCAGGTGAAAAATTTTCATTTGTATTAGAAAAAGAAGATAGCAATTGGTATATTGATAGCTATGCTAATTCAGAAGATGATGGATTTGATAAAGAGGAAGTATCCTTAAAGTCAAATAAATTAGAAGTAACTAATGAGAGATTAGCTAAATGGGAACAGAATCTACAAAATATAGATGAATTAGTATCGGATTTTAAAAATATTACTTTAAATAAAGACAAAGATAAAGACAGCAGTAGTATGAAACCTGCTCAATATTCAGGTTATAATGGTATAGCAGCTTCAGAATATGCTCAAACATGGGCAATGTCATATAATCCTTATTACCAGCATTTTGATGGAAATGGTGGAGATTGTACTAACTTTGCATCTCAAGCTATCCATGCAGGAGGATTACCTTATGGTCTTAGTTGGCAACCTTACACTAATGCATGGATACGGGTAATTACATTAAGGGATTATTTAGTTATTAACAACTATGGTACAGAATTTCCTTATGTACCTTTTGATTATATTGGACAACTAATTCAATTTTCTGATGCAAGTGGATGGGGCCATTCTGGTATTTTGACTTATTATTCTTCAAATGGAGATTACTTATACTGTTGCCATAGTGATTTTAAAAAAAATTGGCCGTTAAGTAGCGTATTTCCAGGGAGATACTCCCAAATCAGGGTTTTTAGGATATATAGTTAAGCTTGAATATGTAATGATTTGTGTAAAAAGCAACAGTAAAGTAGCTGTAACTTTTATATGCCGCTATTATTATGGTAATAGATAAGTTTGCCTATGAAGGTATAGAAAAACTATGCTAATAAACTAAGAAATTAGCATAGTTTTTTGACTTTACTCCTAACTCATAATAATAAATATGATGGTAATCGATTTATTAATTAAATAGAATAAAATTAAGGCTGCCCCATATCATCTATAAGCCAGGGTGAATTTTTATCTTTTCTAATTACATAAAACCAGCATGTGTGATTTCCATTTTCTTCAGGAACAACTGAACCTTCTGTATATTTTACATCATATTTAGCTCTATATACTTTTACATTCTCTTTTTTGACCCCATTAATACTTCCTCTGCCATGGGATAAATAACCATTTTTGAAAAGAGGATCTGATTCTTCGTTTATACTAATAATTTTAAAGTATTCTATATATTTAAATACCCATATAGGATTAGGGCCAATGGCTTCTTTAGTTAATAATTTTTCCACATGTTGTTGATCTTTTTCACTATAATATTTAAAATAATTTTCTACTACTTGTTTTGGCTGTAATAATTCTCTATTACCAGTTACATTGTTTTTTTGACTTATGTTATTTTGGGCAAATATATTAACACTAATCAATGATACTGCAGTTAATGTCACAACTAAAAGTATAAGAATTATACCTTTTTTTCTCTTCTTAAAATTAAACATATTTTTAAGTCTCCCCTTTAATATATTCTTATTATTAAACCCTGTAATTAAATTTTGCTTTACAGCATTATTTTTATTAAGTCTTAGTGAATTAACAAGAGCGGATGCATATAATTTTCTTTCTTCCATATCTGACTTTTTAAGTACAGCTTCATCACAGGACAATTCACAGTCTTTGTTTATTTCTCTGCACATAACATAAACCATAGGATTAAACCAATGCATGGATGAAATTATTAATACTAAAAGCTTATACATCATGTCATATTTTTTATAATGCATAAGTTCATGTTTTAAGATATATTTTAATTCTTGAGTATTATATAAAACTGAAGGAATTAATATACAGGAATTAAATATTCCAATACCCAGAGGTGTTGAGATTCCCCGGCAGAACTTGAGAGAAATTTTTCTTTTAATATTCATTTCAACTAACAATTCTGAATATATATTTCTAATTTTACTGTCAGGTATATCATAAGTGAAGTGTTTGATTTTATTGTTGAAAATAATATAGGAAATAATATGATAAGCTAAAAATATTACTGACACAATGAGCCATATATAAAACAGTATTGTGAAGTAGTTTTCCATAGGGTAGCTGTCAGTTATCATATCAGGACTGTTTTTTATTTTCATACTTTCACTTAAAGAAATTCCACTTTCTATAATTGTCTTTACATTAGTTGGGGAGTGTTGAAAAGTATTGGATATCTTTTCTGGAATATAAATTGGAATTTTAAAAGGCATAATCATTTTAAGTATTACAGCCAGCCATATATAATAATTAAAGGCACTGGTATATCTTTTAAATAATGTTTTTCTTAAAATTAGAATGAGTATAATTATTATGCTGCCTGTTAAAGAGGTTTTTAAAAGATTTTTCATGAATATCTCAATCATACTATCACCTATTTCTAATCCATTTGTCTAACTCATCTAAATCATCTTCTGTAATATCATTATTATCATGAAGTGTGGTAATAAAACTTTTTAATGAACTTCCATGGACTTTTTTAAAGAAGTCCCTTGTTTCCAATCCTAAATATTCATTTTCTGTTACAATGGGTGTATAATAAGTAATTTTTTTACCCTTTGCTGATGTTATGAAATTTTTCTTTGTGAGACGTGAAAGCAGTGTTAAAATAGTAGTATTTTTCCACCCTTTTTTTTCTTCCAGGGTTTTAATAATTTCTTTTGAAGATACAGGAATTTCACCACTCCAGATAACTTTCATCACTTCTAGCTCTGATTCAGGAATTTTCATAATTGACAATATAAAGCACCTCCTTAATATATATTCTACATATGTAGAATATATATGTCAAGTGCTTTTAAATGAAATATTATTTTTGTTAAGTAATTTCAAGGTTCAGAAGAAGTTTGTTGGTGCTAGAATAAAAATAGTACAATAAATAATAGAAATCTGTTTTTATAAGGAGGGCTAAAAAAAGAAAAATTAATAACATAAAATGGAATCAGGGAATTATCAAACCACATATTACAATACTTATCAAAAGAAGAGGCTGCAGCTTTTAGTTCATATCTTACTAGGCATATTAAACTTTCAGCGATTATATAATTAATTTAGATAATGCACCAAATGATATAGATATGAATGTTTCAATACCAATAAAACAAGAAAAAGCCAGGTGATGGATATTTATTGTTATTCTCCCCAATCATCAATTAACCAAGGTGAATTTTTGTCTTTTCTTATAACGGTACACCATTTAGTCTCTTTATCTCTATGAAATACCCAATTTACATCAATGAATTCAATTTTATAAATTTTTACATTTTCTTCTGTTGCACCATTTCTTCGTCCTCTTCCATTTTCCAGGTATGATTTCTTTTGAAAGGGGTTAGTCTCTTCTGATATACTTTCGATTTTAATATAATTAATGTATTTAATATTATTGGTATCTTTAGAACCTCTTCCCCAAATTATAGAATAATACTCTTTAGTCATCAAATTTTTTTGAACTTTTTTATCATTTTTATTCAAATATTTTATATAATTTTCAACTACTTGTTTAGGCTGTAGTAATTGTCCTTTAGTATTTATTTTATCACTGCCATCATCTTTAGAAAATATATTAACACTAATGAGTGAGACTGTGATTACCGCTATAACTAAAATTCCTATAAGGACATCCTTTTTTCTCTTTTTAAAATTAAACATATTTTTAAGTCTCTCCTTTAATACATTCTTATTATTAAACCCTGTAATTAAATTTTGTTTCAAAGCATTATTTTTATTAAGCCTTAGTGAATTAACAAGAGTAGAGACATATGTTACCAACCAATTAAGTTTTTTTCCTTCTGCGTTTTTATATTTACTGCCTTTGGCTTCTTTACATTTTCTCCATCTATTAAAATGAAGGAATCATTATCATACCAGCCAGCAGGGTAATGGGATGGTTTTTTACGTGTATCATATTTGTAAATTTTAGAACTGCCTATAGTAGCTACTGTAATTTTATCATCATCATAAGACCTCATAAGAATTTTATCTTTATTTGGGGAAATATAATATGCTGGAAAATCTTCTAATTTATCTTGTACATTAAATAGAATTTCTTTATTGGTTAATGTATCAAATACATGAATTTCATTGTCGTTTAGAAACGCGAACATATCTGTAGTATCAAATACTGGAATAGCATTTAAATTCGCTGGTATTGAGTATACTTTGTTAACTTGTCTTGTTCTTGGTACCAATTTTGAAACTTGATTTTTATCTATTAAATAACAGTTATCTGCACTATTGCTGTAGATGTATCCATCCCAGTCATCTAGCACTTTATTCCAGCTATTATCTGAATACTGATATAAACTATTATCAATGACACAAAGAATATAGTTGTCTTTAATATATACAATATTACAATTGCGCTTAAACTTCCCAGTAGGTCTTTTTATTTCTTTACTCTTGTTACTTTTTACATCATATATGTATATACTATCCAATCTATTGCTGCTAAATATATATTTACTACTATCCTTTGACCAGCAGCCCACTGCATTGTATCCACCTTTTTTAATGAGAGTTTTTAACTTTTTAGATTGTATATCATATATTTTTAATTGATCTTTATCTTCATTTTTGTCAATTAAATCTTCATCTGCTCCATCAAATCTAAAGATAATGTGTTTACAATCTGGACTAATAGTGCTAATGACAGTTGTACTTCCCTGTACTCTTGTGGCATCTACTCTTTCGGAGTCAAAAAGCTTTGTTATCTTCTTTTTCTTAACATCAATCAATAGTCCATCTACAGGATTGTGTACAAATATTTTAGAGCCATAAACGTCCTGAATAGTATAAGGCCAATCTGAAAAGTCGTAACCTGTTTTGTTCTTACAACTTACGCATAAAACAATAATTAATAATTGCAAAATAAATATAAATAGGATATTTCTTAATGAAAATACTCTTTTTAAAATTGTTTTATCCAACATATTTAACCTCCTTTATGCATAAATCCACATTATAACTTTAATAGGTTTCATATAAAATGTAAATACAAAAAGCATGAAACAGTGTTTTTTTGACATGAAAAGTTGTTGAAGGGAATTAGAATGTTTTTCATGTATGAAATAAGCTATTTCATGCTTTTTGCATTGTAGTATTATTTTTGTTAATAATATAATGGAAATGAAATTGAAAAGTAAGTTTATACACCAATTCTTAGCTATATAAATTTTATTAACAGATTAATATAAGAATTCTCCAGAATTACTTTTGAAATTAGTCATTTGTTATTGTAAGTCATATAGTTGGAATCCAATTTAAAATATAGTTAAAAAAGAGAGTTGATGTTAATGAAAAATAATAAAATTAATGATAGAATTATAATAGTAATACTTGCTGTAATAATATTAACTATTATAAATGTATCTTTTAAAAATAGCAGACTACCTTCTGCTGTAAATGTTTATACGTCAATTAATAATGATCCGGAAACTATATTAAGTTACTCTAAATATAAACATTCAATAGGGAGTTATAAAGAGGCTATTGAAGGATATGAAGCTGTTATAAACAACTCTTCATCAAGTAAATCTTTGAAATTAAAAGCACAAGCATATCTTATATTATCACAGCATGGACATGCATTAGAGCCAATTGAAACAATTAAATACTTAGAAGATAGTAAGGCTAAGAGTAATGAATTTAAAAAAATAGGATATATATTTTTAGATAGAGTTAACTATACAACCACAGGCGATTATTTTAATGCCAGTAAAGAAACTTGTTATCATGAAAGTGAGTTTACTCATCTTGATGAAAATGGACTACCTATGGTTAAATATAGTGCTTATAATGGGGGGGATGGAAATTTTCATTATAATCCTGTAACAATAGCACAATTTTCTTTAACTGCATTTGGTAGATATAAAAATGGAACTGGTACTAGAAAACAATTTATAGATTCAATTGATAAATTATTATCCCGGCAGAGTCCTTCAGGTGCCATGAGACTTGATTTTAATTTCAAGCATTATGTAAATAGTGATATCTATAAACCAGGCTGGGTATCATCATTAGCTCAAGGACAGGCTATAAGTGCCTTTGTACGGGCCTATCAGGTAACAGGTGATAATAAATATTTACATGCCGCAGATAAAGCTTATATGTTTATGTGTATACCAGTAAATGAAGGTGGCACCAAAGATACTAGTGAGGATTTAGATGGAACTGATAATGTATTTTTTCAAGAGTACATTACTACACCAAAATCATATACTTTAAATGGCTTTATATTTACTATTATAGGTATTTATGATTTATCTCAAACTAAAGATAGTATATATAACGAGGATGCTCATAAGATGTTTGTTAATTGTAATGATACACTTCTAAAAGTTATACACAAATATGATTTAGGGTGTATGACAGCTTATGATACAGCATATCTTACAAGAAAGGATCAGTATCCTAACATGAATATACAATACCATGCAACTCATATAGAGCTTATGGATGCAATGTATTCTATAACTAACAATCCAATATACAAATACTATAATTTAATGTGGAAATCATATGTTGTTTGATATATAATTATTGACTTGTATTATTTACAGGCGTAATATTAAATTATAAATTACATCTGTAAACAGAAAGGAGAATATTTTTTGAGGAAAATAGTTGCAATCTCTGATGCGGAATTAGAAATCATGAAAATAATATGGAAAAACCCCAATATAACAGCAAATAAAATTATTGGACAGCTTAAAGGTAAGACTGAATGGAAGCCTAATACCATAAAGACATTAATAAATAGATTACTTAATAAAGGGGCCATTGATTTTCAGAAGGAAGGAAAAGAATACTACTATTAACTTGATTAATGAAGAGGAATACAAAATTTCAGAGAGTAAGTCTTTTTTAAATAAAATATTTAATGGATCTTTCAATTTGATGCTGATGAACTTTATAAAAACTAAGAACCTGTCAGAAAAAGATATTGAAGAATTGAAAAAAATTTTAAATAATGCCCATAAATAGATGATGGTGAGGTTTAGATATGGTAAATATAGTAAAAATACTATTTTTAATGTCACTGCAGGGAAGCTTTTTAGTTATATTTATACTTTTAATAAAATTAATTTTAAGGGAAAGGCTTAATGTCAAATTTCACTACTGTATATGGTTTTTGTTAATAATAAAACTTATCGTCCCGTATGCCCCCGAGAGCAATTTCAGTATATTTAATATATTTAATTCTATAGTGGATATAAGGGCTGCTGGGGCAGATCATGTTTTTAAAATTAATAAAAATAACTTTACCATATCAGATGTTAAACAGGTAGAACCTATAAAAAACACTGGAACTACAGAAAAATCTAAAAATACTATAAATTCAAATAGTATACCTGAACCAGATAAAAAAATTGATTATGAGTTTATATTTATATGTATATGGATTCTAGGCATTATGATCATGAGTATATTTGTATTATATGGAATTATAAGGATTAGGCTTATTAAAAAATTATCTACTTACCAGCAATCATCTAATATTAATAAAATTTTAGATGATTGTTTAGACATAATGGCTATTAAAGAAAAAGTAAATTTAGTATATACCTATAAAATAAACAATCCGTGTATATATGGGGTTATCAAGCCTTCAATTTTTATACCTATAAAGATTTTGGAAAGTATTTCAGAAGATGAATTCAAGTATATTTTATTACATGAGCTTTCTCATTTTAAAAGAAAAGATACTTTAGTAAATTGGATATTGATAATACTAAATATTTACTGGTATAATCCTGTGATATGGTATGGATTTTATAAGATGAGACAGGATTGTGAAATTGCATGTGATAACTGTGCCATGAAGTATTTAGGACATGGGGAAAATATAAAGTATGGAAGTGCAATTATAAAGTTGATACAGTTAACTAATGAATCACAGATTTTAATTGGTACTACCTCAATAGTTAGCAGCAAATCTGAAATAAAGAAGAGAATCATTATGATATCAAAATATAAAAGAACATCATGGAAAAGCATATTATTTGGACTCATAGTTATTATGGGCATGGGAATAGTAGGATTGACATCATCCAGTTTAAAAGTAAGTGCCCTAGATAACCATAAGATCACATTTACAAATAAAACTTTGGAAAAAGCCTTAAGAGAGAAAATGAATAAACCAGAGGGAGATATATTAAAAAACGATGTATTAAAGATAGATGAACTCAACTTATCATATAAAGAAAAAGAACTTAAATCTTTAGATGGCATTGAGAATTTAACCAACTTGAAGAGTTTGAATTTAACATTTAGTTACGCATTAAAGAAATTAATTTAAGTGGTGGTTCAAGGGATGGATATAACCATATAAAAGATATTTCTGTATTGAAGAATTTTAAAGATCTTCATAATCTAAATATTTCATTTAATGATGTTTATGTAACTTATGATACGTATAGTGGTTCAAATATCATTACAGAAGGCTCAACTTCAGTTTCATTTGCTAAGATAGTAAAAACATGTTCAAATAATAATGTCAGGTATGCCTTACTTGAAAATGAAGATACAAAGAAGATATGGGAGTAACTGTACTTAGGCTTCTCATCTGATAGTATAAAAAATTAATTTAATAATTTAGAATGTCTATTATAAAAGATATTAGTTAAATAATGGTAATTACACGAATACATTAAAAAATGATTAAGCCTAAATTCCTGGCAATAACTGGAGATCTTTAAAGTATATATGATGAATGTAGTTTTAGTATGAATGTATTGGGAATTTAGGCTTAATAATATCAGGAGTATATGATGAAAAAAAATATAATTTTAATATCGATATTTTTATTAGGGTGTGTCTGAAAACAATGCAACAATAAATTACTTAGATAAAATAAA
>ENA-UOOE01000886-UOOE01000886.1-fermentation-metagenome-genome-assembly--contig:-NODE-886-length-27309-cov-40.846004_pt1 | contig 27309 bp, 22 predicted proteins | sample MGYA00245776_ERZ724021 | MGnify/ENA primary metagenome ERZ724021 (study PRJEB28704, sample SAMN03018321) | fermentation metagenome | biome: anthropogenic terrestrial biome; feature: soil; material... | reverse complement strand
TGACACAACTGCTAAGAAGTATTTTCCTCAACAAGTAAGAAAATAAATTATATCAATTAATCATATATGATATTCACTCATTTTCATACCCATTCATACAAAAATTATTATCTTGTATGCTATAATGAAAATATAAAGTGTTAAAGAATAAGTTATAAAAACTAAACTCGAGAAAGAAGATATTAAATGTGGAAAAGGAAAAAATTATTACACTCACGAACAATTAACGGTAACCCCAAATGGAGACATTGTCTTTTTCAAATTTTGAATGAGGGAGAAGGCATTAGCTCTTATATCGATAACAGCGACACTGCAGAAATTGAATTACTAAAAAAAAATCAAAATGCAAATTGTGACTAAATCAAAAGAAAGGTAAAAATAACAAAATGAAAAATACTAAAAGTGAAATTTTGGGAATTGAAGCAAATGAAATAAACAAAAACCTTTATCAAATTAACTGTATATCAGGAAAAAAAATAATGGTGCGAGTTCAAACAAAGACAAGTACAAACAAAAATGAATATGAATTCAGCATTAATGATTCTGCCTATTGCGGTTACCAAACAGCATATAGTTATGTGCGTATGCTATTAATTGAACAGTACACGCAGACGCGGTACATTTTTCATAGCAAACAACAAATCCCAGATATCTGCGGATATCAAGGCAAAGCATGCTGTTGTCCAAACGATTGTGACAGAGCAATTTGCTATGATTGTCCAAAGTCTGAATCCTTTCATGCAAAGAAAGATGGACTAAACCCTGTTTACATGATTTCTAACGATTAAAAATTGAACCTTATAAATCTAACGCTTATTTAAAGCATAAGATTTATAAGGTTCTTTTTTTATCTGCTTCAGGATATCGGAGAAATTTTGCTATTGATAGAGAATAAATAAGATGGAATAAAAACAGCTTGTCATGGCTAAAGAAAAAATGTAATATATAATTATACAAAATAGATATTTTGTATAATTAAGGGAGGGCTTATCACTGATTGTAGCAAATGAACGCAAAGCATCAACATGAACCTTTTCCTGGACATTGTAAATGCAAAAATACTGCACATCCATTCATATTCTTTAAAATCCTATGTAAATCAAGAAATTGTTTTCATTATGTTTTTTTCCTATAATGTAGCAATTTCCAAAACAAGTAATACCAAATATAGTAAGATTAAAAATGTCCCCAATGTAAAAATAAATTCAGAAATAAAGCATATGAAAAAATGTCGCGTTTTCTGTACATAAGATTTATCAACAAAATTTCCCGCTAAAAGAGAAAAAATAATTAATGCTATCCCAATAAAAAAAACAACTATCATTATTTTCCTTTCTATTCCTGTACTTGCTGGATGAAATACTTTTCCCAACATTCATGGCATCGATTGCTATTCCCTTTTGTGCAATTATACGATTTAGCATTTGGAGGACATCCAATCATATCCCAATCTGACATATGGTTTTTACTTTCGCCACATGCAGTCCTGCATGCTAATTCAAATGCTTTTTTAAACATTTCAATCTGCTGACTTTTGTCAATGCTGCGGCTAAGAATACGCTTATTCTGATTCACAAGCTTTTTAATGGCATTGTGCCTTGCATTGCTTTCCTTTCGCAGCCATTTCACTTCAGTAATCAGAGCAGGAATATCTTTAATTCCCTCATTGATTTTATTTAAAGCACTTTTTCCAATTACTTTTCCTTTGTAAAGATATTCCAAAAAGTTTTCTATTTCTTCATACCGTGCTTCGATTGTTTTAAGATATTTATTGTTCATTATTAATCCTTCTCATTATATAATTTTATATTTTAAGCAACATATTTTCCCATCTCAATACGATGTTCAAATACTACCCAAGAGAATAACCATAATCGGAATACGCAAAATTGCATTCGGAATATTATTTTGGACAATGCGGCACAAGCGGATGCGCTGCTGGATGCTGTGCGGACTAGGGATTATCCAGGCATGGCAGATATTGATTTTTCGTTGTTGCTTTTTTGCCGTGCAATCAAATAGTAAAAGCTGAAATATCAATGAATTATAAGAAAAATATCATTTTTTTTCAAAAAAAAGCTTGAATTGCTTTAAATAAACCTATACTATTATAATTAAGATATAATTAAGAACAAAGACAGGAGGAAAAGGTATGCTTATAAGTTTTAGTTTTTCAAATTGTCGGTCATTTAAAGATAGTAATGAGATGTCAATGGAAGCAAGGGGAATCAAAGAATACAAAGAATGTCTGATTCCATTTGGAAGTAAAAAATTGCTTCCGACAATGGCTATATACGGCAAAAACGGTGGAGGAAAAAGTAATGTGTTACGTGCTTTTTGGCTCGGCGTTAAATTCATTTGCAATGCACAAAAAACACAACATGAAAATTCTCCTGTACCTGTTAGCCCATTCCTTTTGGATAATGAGTCAAAGGATAAACCAACTTCTTTTGAATTTTATTATACAGATGCGGATACACGGTATAGATATGGCTTTTCAGCAACACGTCGGGAAATTGTTGAAGAACATTTGTACAGTGCGCCAAAAGGGCAAAGAGCGACTATTTTTACACGCCAAAAACAAAACTTTTATTTTCCGGAAAATGCAGAGAAAAAGCTTAAAGAACTTATTAAAAAAGCAGTTGCTGAAAATCAACTATTTTTTTCAGTTGCCTGCACAATGAATTATATGCCGTGCATTAAGGCAATGAACTGGTTCAGAAATAAAGTGATTTTTACTCGTGACTATACTGACCTTTCACAGCAAATCATTGAAAATAGTGAAAATGGAAATATGCTCAATGCAATTTTAACATATGCAAAAAAAGCAGACGTGGGCATAGAAGATATGAAATTTGAAATAAGCAGCAAAACACTTGAACCAAAGAAAAAGTTACCGGAAGATATACCGGATGACATAAAAACAAGTATTATGGCATTTTTGAAAGCGTTGTCAGCATCCCCCAACGTGTCTGAAATCAGGCTGCAGCAAGGCGAAATGAAAGTAACATCATTCCACAAGGGGATAAATAAAGTCGGTAAATCAGAATTGTTTCCACTTAGTATTTCCGATGAATCAGACGGTACACGCCGTTTAATGGCATTGGCACCTGCTATAGAGAGAGCGCTGGAATGTGGTGGCATAATTGTAGCAGATGAATTAGAAACAGGTATGCATCCTTTATTGGCAGAGTATCTTGTTTCCAGATTCCAGAATAAAAAAACAAATCCCAATGGGGCGCAGATGATTTTTACCACTCATGATACAAACTTTCTCAATCTTGAAACGCTCCGTCGTGACCAGTTCGTTTTTGTTGACAAGGATGCGGATACAGGAGAATCAGAACTTTATGGAATAGACGACATTAGGTCATTTAATAGTAGTAATGCTGAAAAAAGTTATCTCCTTGGAAAATTTGGAGCTGTGCCAAATTTTACCGAAGGGGATGAGTAAAAATGAATCATAACAAATCACGTAAACTTATTTATGTCTTCTGTGAAGGCGAAGGTTCGGAACCTGCATATATTAGATTTTTAAGTAAGGAATTTAAAAAGTCTGCTACCATTAAACCCCCGATACATGGGTTGTTCGATATAGCTAAAAGAAAATTTAAAAATGAAGCTAAATTTAAAAACAGCATTGACGTTATCGATGAAATTTGGTTTTTCTTTGACGTTGATGCGAATACAGCAACAGATGGTAGTGAAAGGACATGGGACAAATATTCTAAAATTATGAACTGGCTGTCAAATAAAAAGAAAACTCCAAAAATAAAAATTCGTTTGCTTATGACAACAGGCTGTATAGAATATTGGTTCTTACTCCATTATAAAAAAATTAAGCCGCCAATAACGTCACCGGCTGACAAAGATAAAGTAATGAAAATGCTTCAACGCGAAGAACCCAGATACACGAAAACCGATGAGAATGTAATAGGCTATATTGCAAAAAAAAGGTTTCATACAGCTATTGCAAATGGGAAGTGGACATTAGACAGTCTTTGCGGACTCCCAGATTCCGCTAACCTTGACCGTGACCACTGGCTGTACACCTGCGGACAAACGTTTACAACCGTTCATGAAGCAGTTGAGTATTTACTCAGCCTTTAATTGAACATTAGGCAGTCAGAGAAATCTGGCTGCTTTTTTGTGTAAAGTTGCTATTATTAGTCTGGAAGCCGTGGAAAAAGCGTGATTTCAAAGTCAGCGGCAGATTATCTCTCCAACAATTAAGTTTGTTTACTAATATCTGTATCTCTTTTACTCTTTTCTCCGTATCTATAAATTAAATGTCCTTTCTTTAACGATTCGCCCTTATCGCTGCACGCACTTGCATTAAAATTTTTCCTAATTTATTCTTTCCCTGACCGTTAACAGTTCCCCATTCTTTATCTCCCCATGTATTTCCTTCTTCTAAGTGTTCATTCTCAGTTTGTAATAATTTATCACATAAATGTGAATTCTGCCAGAATTTCTCAAAACAAATCTTATACATAATTTGTTCTTTGACTTCTTCCCAATCAGGACGAAGTTTTATTCTACGGCCTTTTCTTTTAGCTGCAGAGGGATTTAAGTTTGCAAAGGTACTGCGTTCCTGCATATTTAAAGCCTTTGATGCCTGAAATGCAGCTTCATTATTAGCATACAAAATTCCATCTACATTGACCGGAGCTGAATAAAAATTACTTAAAAAATAATACTTTCCTTTGAAATTGTTAATCATAAATTTATTCCTTTACTTTCTTAAAATTATTTTTATTTATATTATAACGGTATATGAAAATTAAATCAACAAAAAAAGAAACTCATGTATTTATATGAGTTTCTTTTTTTGTTGATTTAATTTCTAGGAATACCAAATTGCGATGGAACCGAATGCTTTACCCTGTCATGTGCTTCTGCCAATTTTGCATTGTTCCATCGGTCCATTCCTCCAACAAGATATCCTGTAATCCTTCTGATTCGTTGAAAACCAACCCCAGCACCAACCATATTAGCTGCCATTTCTATTTTCCTCCTTTAATTTTCTATTTCTATTATAATTCAATATAAAATACGAGTTATATAAAAAATGCATTTATTATATTGAAAAACATAATTTTTAAAATACTTTTTACACATCACTTATAATGCAAGCAAAAAAATAATTTATATAGTAATTCTTTCTACATCTCCTATATAATAAAAAAAACGAATGAAATAAGGAGGTTCTTATATGCTTAAAAAACTAGCTGCGATAGTCTGCTCTGCAGCTCTCATTTTATCCAGCACTGCCATACCCGCTTATGCAAACACGGGTCCTACAACATCTGCAAAAATCACAGTCCTTAATTGCAATTCTGCCAATTCCGACCTCTCCAATTTTCAATTTAACCTTTACAACACAGACGGAACAATTCAACAACAAAACCTTAAAACAAAATCAGACGGTTCAGTCACAGCACAAAATCTGCCAATAGGAAAGTATTATTTTCAAGAAACCGATGTACCTCATGGATATTTTCTGAATCATTCAAAACGATTTTTTTCCATAACGAATGAAAACATCGGACAAATTATTCCTTTAACTATTGGACTTGCAAATTCCTCTCAAACAATTCTCATAAATGAAAAAGTTCCTAAATCTGAAATTAATTTTTCAAATGGGAATCCTGTCTTTTACCTAAAAGCTACTGGTAATAGCCACACATATTACACTACAGCAAGTATTTCTCCAACCTGTTCTCTAGGTAATGATGGCTATTATAGTTATATTGCATCATTTGGAAATTTACCGACTGGTCAATATTTAATTTCTCAAAATCCTTCCAATCGATATACATTAAAAAATATCAAAACCACATCAAAAGAAATTACTATATCTCAAAATTCAGCTTCTATTAATTTACAACCAAATATAAATGAACTCTGTGAGTTTTACAGTAGTCTAACAGATACTGGAAAAACCTCTGATAATAAAAACAGCAAACAAATTATGTCTGTTGAAAAACAACCTGTCAATATTTCTGTATCTTACCCAGATTCCACAATTACAGATTCTCTTGATAAATCCAAAATTTCTATTACAGTTACCTATGATAATGGCACTACAAAAACCATCTCAGGTTCTAATCCTAATATCAAAATATCTGGAAGAACAGCATTCTCTTCATCCAACCTTGGAAACAATACTATAAACATTATTTATTCTGAAGCTGGAAAAAACATTTCAAAAGATTTTCCTTTTACTGTTTCAAAATGGCCTACCGAACTGGAAACTTCTTATGATGGAACAACCATTACTAAAACACTAAACAAATCTCATATTTCTGCAACTGTAATTTATTGTGATGGCTCTTCTAAAAAACTTGCCCCCAACGAATTTTCTTGCACTCCAACAACATTTTCAGAATCAGACTCTGGAAAAAACCAAATAATTACTGTCTCCTACTCCGAAAATAACAGAACTATGTCCTCAGACCTAAATGTCCCTATCTCAAAATGGCCTATCTCAATAGATGTAAATTACGCTGGAGGAACAGAAAACGATGCTCTGGACAAATCTCGATTTTCAGGAACCGTCCACTACAGTGATGGTTCCTCATCCGAAATTCCAGGAACAGATTTAACTTATTCAAAAGATACTTTCTCCAATTCAGATATCGGAAAAACAAATAATGTTTCTGTTTCATACACAGCAAACGGAGAAACCGTACAGCAAACTATTCCTATAGAAGTTGCTTCATGGCCAGTTAAAATGAACGTTACTTATTCTGGTGATATCACAAACAGTAAATTAGACTTGTCAAAAATCACAGCAATTGTAACTGATTGTAATGGCAGCAAAAAGACAATTCCAATTTCTGATTTACATCTATCAAAAACTGCTTTTTCATCTTCAGATATTGGAACCCAAATAATAACGGCAACATATTCTGAAAATGGAAAAACCATATCAGGAAATTTTACCGTTACAATTCAGAAATGGCCAACTTCAATAAAAGCCTCTATCACAAATACTAACGTCAATGATGCTCTGAAACATAATGAAGTGACTGCTGTAGTCACATACTGTGATGGCAGCACAAGTGCAAAATCTGGAAACCAACTCTCTTTTCAAAACGATACTTTCTCATCATCTCAAGTTGGAACAACTCAAAACGTAACTATAAGCTACTCTGAGAATAATACTACTGTAACAGATACTCTTCCCGTTCAAGTAAAAAAATGGCCTATTAAATTATCGGCAACATATTCTGGTGGAACAGTCTCTTTCAATGTTGATAAATCAAAAGTAAATGCTACAGTCACATATTGTGACAACACATCTGTATTATTGGACAAAGATTCAAATGACCTTCATCTGTCACCAACATCTTTCCCAGAATCACAGTCCGGTACAACACAAAATATAACTGCAACATATTCTGAAAACGGAAAATCTGTCAGTGCTGATTTTGCAGTCAATGTCGGCAGAATTCCTATTTCCATGCAGTTGCAGCATACCCCTTCACAAATTACATCTCTTTCACTTGATACTACTCCTATTACTGCTATTATTACTTATCAAGATGGAAGTTCACAAACCGTAAATTCCAACGCCCTACAATTTTTAAACACTTCATTCTCCAATACAGACATTGGAACATCTAAAACAATCACCGTCCAATATTCAGAAAGCGGAAAAACTATTTCTTCTTCGTTTTCTGTTTTAATTAAAAAGATACCGACTACTTTAGTTATCTCATGTTTACATGGTGTTGTTTCAAATCAAAGATTGGATACTAACAAAATTACAGGTACTGTCTATTATAATGATGGCAGTTTGAAAACAATTCATGGTTCTCAAATATCTTATTCTCAAACATCGTTTCCAGATACCACAAAAATTTATCAAGTAATTGCAACATACACAGAAAACGATACGACATTAACCAGTCAATTTACTATCAGCAATAATGAATTAACTGGAAAAGTAACTAATATAGATGGAACTAATTTGCAGAATACTTCTGTTAAATTAATACCCTATAACAGTTCTTCTCAAACTTACGATAATAATAACACCATTTTAACTACCACTGATTCCAATGGACAATTTGATACTTTTCTTGGTAAAAATTCTTACAAAATTATTTATGAAAAAGACAATTATCTTCCATTAACAACTTATCAGACTATCGATTCAGAAGGACTGGTAAGTATAGAAACTGTACCTTTAGTTCCAATACCTTCCCAAACAACACAAACAGGTTCTGTAACAGGATACGTAAAAAATGCAATTAATAATTGCACGATTTCCGATGCTACAATTAAATTCCGCAAAAACTGGAATGTAAAATCCGGCCCATATGCTTGTGATGCAAATAACTCAGAATTTACTGCAAATTCGACCAGCAACGGATATTTTAATTGCAATTTACCTTACGGATATTACACTGCTGAAATTTCAAAATCAGGTTTTGTCACCGGACTATTTAATATCACAATATGTAATCAATCTGCATCAGTCAATGCAATTCTTTCCCCTGTTCTAGCATCTAACGAATATCGAATTGTTTTGACCTGGGGCGCTTCTCCAAGAGACTTAGATTCCCATCTTACCTCAACAATTGGACAAGAAGTATATTTCGGCCGTCGAAACGTTTCTTACTCGGACAGTGGTTCTGCTAATCTGGATGTTGACGATACATCAAGTTATGGCCCAGAAACAATAACCTTATTAACTGGAAACAATTCCAATGCAACATATACATACTCTGTCTATAATTATTCCGGTTATCCAGCACTTTCAACTTCCGGAGCAGCTATCAAAATATACAACGGTAATTCTTTAATCTCTTCTTATTCTGTACCGACTAACGGCGGAAGCGGAAGAACATGGAAAGTATTTTCTCTATGTAACGGGAAAATATCCCCAATTAATACAATCGCATAACCTTATCAACAAACGCAGCAAGGGCCAGGATATCTAAGACATCCTGGCCCTTGTTACATAAAGTAAAAAAAAGTAATAAAAGAGAAGATAAATAAATTTATTACCTTATTAGTATAATACTCAAATTCTTTTTTGTCAAGATTCTAAAATACACTTTTAATTAACATAAATATTCTAAATTTAAAAAAATCTACTATATGATAATAAATAAAAAAGAAGGTGTAATTATTATTAAATTGAAGCTAAAACAATTCTGCAAATCAAAAAAGTGGATAATCTTATGTACATTACTAATTGCTGGAAGTATATCAATAGGAAGTGCATTTGCTTTCATGACTATTTCAACCAATACAAAATCAAATGTTTTTGCAGTCGGTCGAAGTGGAATAACAGCAGCCTTAGAACAACCAAATTGGAATAAACTCTCAATACAAGACAAAACCGTCTATCCAGAACAACAGTTATCCAAAGACCCTAAAATCAAAAATACTGGTTCTGTTCCATTCTATGCTTATATCACAGTAAAAATCCCGCGTTCCAATGTACAAACTATTTCTCAAAAAACAACTGTTAATCCGAAAACAAATCAAGATTTATTCTCGTTTTCTCAAAACCCAAAATGGACACAAATTGAAGCAATTAAAGACACATCATACTCAACCTATGTTTTCGCATACAATGACATCCTTAACCCTGGTCAGGAGACTGTCCCCGTTTTTAATTCCATCCGCTTTCTTAACTTGTCTACTGGTTCTCTCCCCTCTGGCACAAAATTTTCAATTCCAATCAGCGGAGATGCTATTCAATCTGATTATCTGAAAGAGAATATGAAACAAACTTATGAACATTACATTCAACAGAAATAAGAAGGGATACACAACAATGAAAATGAAACGTTTTCTTAACAAGAAAAAAACTATTCTTAGTTTTTTAATTTGCTGCACTTTAATTGTTGGTTCCTTTTCTGCTACATATGCATATCTAAAATGGAATCAACAACAAACTGATACCATTACTATCGGAGGCGTACAAATCGCATTAAGCCAAGATTTTGAAAAGCCAAAAGTAATTACTCCAGGAATGACAATTAACGATAGTCCTTCCATTGAAAATACCGGAAATTTACCCTGCTTTGTACGAGCAAGGGTTGCTTTCTCAAACAGTATCGCCCAAAACGAATGCAATGCATTATCCATCGGAACAAATTGGGAATATGACAGCAACAGCAATTTCTATTTTTACAAAGAAGTTCTTTTACCTGGAAAATCTACTACCCCATTATTTGATAACATTCATGTAAAAACAACAGCGATTCCTGACGATTTACAAAATTTAGACGTAAACGTCTACTCCGAAGCTGCTCAACAAGGCAATTTAGATAGCAGCGAATACAAACTCGCATTTACAAACTGAAAAAAGGTGATTCACTTTGAAACGTAAACTGAAAAGAACTCTCTTTACCATATCTATATTATCTATGACTTTTTTTACAAATCTGACAATGGCATTCGCTGAAACAGCCAACAACAATCCTACCGGAATCATAAATATTAAGCAAGAAACTACTCAATGTGCTGTTAGTATTGAAAATTCATTTAATAATGGGCAACTCGTTAATCCAGGAGATAAGCTCAATGATTCTGTCATTATCAAAAATACAGGAAATGTTGATGCAATTGTTAGACTACAGGTTCTTCAAAATCTCAATGGAAAAGAAACTATCTTAAAGAATAACAATTCTCAATCTATAACATTGAACTGGGATAAAACAAACTGGATATACGATAATGGATACTTCTATTATAAGTATCCATTAAAAATTGGAGAATCCACAACTAACCTTTTACACAAAATTGAAATTACAAAAAATTTACCAAAATCTGATGAAGGAAAACATGTCCAAATAAACTTTCGTGCAAGCGGTATCCAAGCTACGCAAAACAGTGCAGACTTGTGGCATGTAAATTATAAAGCTATGGGAATCCAACTCCCCAATACTTCTTCTCCAAAACCAGCACAAACAATAGCTATTTTTTCGAGTAAAGATACCTTTATTATTAAAAATAAATTTACAGATTTAGACTACAACAAAATATTACCTGGAGAAACTGTTTCTCAAATTATCACCACACAGAATAACAGTTTAAAAAATTTGAATATCAAATTACAAATAAAAACTGCTATAAAACCTGATTTATCGGAAACAGACAAAAATACCGTAAAAGACATTATGCAAAACAAACTTGCTGTTGCAGTAACTGATGAACAAGGTAAACCTATTTACTCAGGTCCTGCACTCAACAAATCTGTAAAGTCATTAGATAAGACAAATTCAGTTGAAACAGATATTCCTTTAACATCTCTTTCACCTTCAGATAAAAATAAAAATTTCTTATTTACTGCATCAAAAGACTCATCTATTACAAATGCTCAAAATCGCTTAATCGGAGATTCTAACTGGTATCTCGTGGGAAATACAGACAGTGCTTCATCATCCTTGAATACTTCTAATACTCATAACTCAAATTCACAAAAGGTTTCTGCTTTAAATCCAAGTATTGCTTCCAACGATTCTTCACAAATACAGGGACCTCAGCAAATACAACCAAACCATTCAACCTCCCTTAACCCCAGTGGCTATTCAAATTCCAGTACAAACAGAAACATAATAAAAACGGGAATCAGCGATAATGAAAATAATTCCATAAATATCCCGTTACATATCCTTATAACTTCTGTTTTTGCAGGAATTCTGTTGGCATATTTACTATATTCAAAAAAAAAGGAGACTCAACATGACTAAGAAAAAAAAGCTTGCTGCTTCTATCGCAGCAGGGTGCGCTGCTTCAGTTTTATTAATTGGAAGCGCATTAGCATTTCTAACATCAAACACGGAAACTAAAACGAACAATTTTACTTTTGGTTCTAGCTCAAACGGGTCTATCGCTGCCAGCTTAACGGAACCATCATGGGACTGTATCACCAGTTATACCGTAAACAACGGAAAAATTGTACCTGTATTTGGCAAGACATCTGACAATAAACCAATTTACGGATACACAAATGGAAGTCGAAATCAACCAATTACAGATATCAATGATTCCAATGTTGGGACTAGGCCCCTAACTACAGCTACCGGAGCCAAACTCGGAATTGATACTGCTACAGACCTACTTCCAGGAATGACTGTCAACAAAGACCCTATCGTTACAAACACCAGTACACACACCGATATTTGGACGGCACTCAAATTGACATTCGTTTATGGCGGCGGCGATAAAGCTGGACAGCCATTAAACGATACGGATATGAAAGCTGTTCAAGATGTTATCTCTATCAACTACGATACTATCAACTGGACCGCAAGTGAAAAGAATTCATCCAACTCATCCTTCGTCTATGCATATAATAAAGTATTGAGCAAAGAACAATCTTCTACTCCTCTATTCACAACTGTAACAGTAAAGTCCTCTGCAACAACAGAGCAAATGAATAAAGTAACTTCTATGGGAAACTTCTCAATCTTTATCGAAGGTATGGCTGAACAAAACAGTGGTGCTGCCAACATAACTGAATTTAGTAACTCTGCCCTGTCCTTTGCAAATACACCTACTGCATCTGCCCCAGCTGATTTATCCTCAAAAACTTCTGGTAAATCTGCAGTTAATTCTTAACTTGTATTTTAAATTGTCCTTTAACTGAACAATATAAAAAGAAACTGTCTTTGGTCGTTTATCTTACCTAAGGCAGTCTCTTTTTTTATTTCTTTGATTTCATTACCGAAATTAGCAGAAATTCTGGCTATTCTGAAGCATATTATGCACTAAAAAATAAACAAATTTATTTATTTTTTTCTCAAAACAACGATATGCTCCATCGTCATTGTAGAACTTATTGTTCCCGTAACATTCGTGGGAGAATTGCGGGAAGGCATTACTTTGTTAGAAATATTTCTATCTATTGTGGATATGGTTATCAGACCATATTGCGATGCTAATTCGCTAAGTATGACATCTGTTTGGAGAAGTTCATTTTTGACCGTTCTATTACCAACTACCCAGAACTGATATCCTCCAGATTTCGTTTTCTCTGCGATGCTCTTTATCGATGCATCCAAATCGGAATAAAAGCTATACACATCCCCAGCTCGCTCAACATCAATGGCCATGATTTTCTCCAATGAAATTCGAAGAGTCGGACTGTTTATTGTAAATTTAAATCCATTTCGATATCTTTTTCCACCCATTAAATATTTGTCAATACTCATAATTTCTTTATCTGTCAAGTCAAAGAGATTTATCCATTGAAGTGATAAACGGCTATATTCTCCATAAGCAACAGTCGTTCTGCTATCTCCATATGGTGGAGATGTAATAACTAAATCAAAAGTATCATCTGGAACATTTGTAAGGGTACATGTGTTTGTCCTATGTATATGAACGGTCGTTTTTACTTGTTTATTATCAATTGCTTTGCAAAAATCGTCCATTTTATCAATGTTTCGGAGAAGAATTTTTTTAAATTCAGAGAATACATTCGGATTAAACTTCTGAACCTTTGCTGCAGGCATTCTGAACATTTTAAACTCACCGTTGCGTCTGTTTGAAACAAACCTTATAGCTTCACTAAACGCGACAAAAGCATAATTTCTGATGTTTGTATCTTGAATTTTCTGTATTTCTGCTTTGATAATAGCAAGCTCCAATATTACTCTGGGTTTAAACCAATATCCAATATTTTTAAATTCTGGAACGTCAATATCTAACTTATTCTTTTCGCAAAACGATTTAAGATACTTAGGTGCTTCATCACCCCAACCTTTTTTGCCAGTGACATCAAGTTGAACCACATCAATTATATAGTTGTCAATAGAATTAAGCGCATAATCAAACCGTTGGCGTTCTGAACTTATCCGTTTAAATAGACTGCCACATTGAGATACCAGAGCATCATGCTCAATTCGAGTAGTCTTAGCCTTCGTTAACAATAAAGCAAGGGGATTTATATCACTACCAGAGACCGTTTCAATGCCACCAAGCATTCCTTCAACAAGGACTGTACCTGAACCCACAAAAGGGTCAAACAACGCATGCACAGGTCGTATATTTTTCACAAGTTTAATAATATTTCTGCTAATAGGATAGATCATCATTGCCGGATAGTTATGAATACCGTGGGTATATTCCTTGGTATCCTCCTTACAAAAATTCCAATAATCTATAGGTAGCTTATTAATCTCTTCAACTAATTTCTGGTCTTCTAAAGTCATTATTGTATTCCTCTAAACTGACTCCTTGTTACAAAGGTACAACTCAGTCTATAATTACCTCCGTGTGTTTTAATCCTAATTGTACTGAATCATTCCATCAGGGACTACAATATCAGAACTACTTGTTACAAGCATTTCTGGATTATCCCACTTATTCCCAATAATTTCCACCTTTTGTATGTCTTCTTCTGCCATACAAGAACCCGATACAAAAAGCCATGTCCATCCACCTTTTGCTGCGGACCAACATACTAGCACAATTTCAGGATTACTATGATTGGACTGAATTTTTAAAATATCTCCGTCAAATATAACCTTACCTTTTTTCAACCCATGTGATGTATAAGCTAATTCAGTCGCCCCTGTAGATTGTCCAATAGTATCAGATGAAACTTTATGTAATACAACTTGACGAGGTATCCTCCAATTAGTAAAATTTGTTGATAAAATAAAATACTCTGGTTGCTGTTGTTGTCCATATGGTTCACAACACGATTGTAGGGGGTTCTTGCGAAACAAAAGACCAGTAAGCCACTTTTTATCGATTGCTTTCTTTGCCCTAAATTTATATTTATCTTTATATTCCATAATTTACACTTCCAGTTTTAAATTTTAAGAAATTCACAAGTTAATACTTTTACTTTTGGATTTTTTTCCCATGAGAGTTCATCCCTATATTTTGTAAAATCTACAACAATCGAATTGTTCCATAATTTTCCTCGTTGTACAAAAGATAAATCCTTTACATCAAATCCCGCTTCCCAAAAAATACGGTCGTCTATCTGTTGAAGGTCATATTCTGAAACGCTCACAATTTTAGCAATAATACGAACTGCTTCACTTGGAATTGAGAGTGGAGAGAACATTATCACATCGTTTGGAGAAGACAACGTTTCCGGAGAATCGCCGTAAATATAATATCCATTTCCTTCATTCTCATTTTCATCTGTTTTTAAAAGGTTATGAGAATAATGAACTCCTTTTTTCTTTTCTTTGGTAACAGCTAAATTCCAAGGCTCTCCAATACGAAGCAAAGTATCCTTTTTAAATTCATTGGCTGTCAAAATCCCCTCTATCGTATTGCCCTGAGTATGCAATACTCTTGTACGGCCACTAGGCGTTGTCATTTCTCGTTCAAAAATACTTTTATCATAAGGTAATAAAAGTGCTCTTTTCCTTTTTTGAAGAATTTTGATAGCATCTGATGCAGAAACCGGAAATAGCGGAAATAAATCAATTGTATTTGCAATAAAATCATGAATTTTTTCCGCTATACTTGTTTCTAAGCCCAATTTTCTCCCTCCTATTCTGTTTTTAGTTCGCGTCACTTTTAATTTTTATTTATTTATATTATAGCAATATAAATTATAATTGTAAATACATTGCATATATATTAAAAAATTTAGTATTTAAAAGTTAAAAAAAGTATAAAATATATTCTTATGTTTTGCAAAAATAACATATTATTTCTTGTATCATATATATAAATGCTATAATAATAACAGCTAGTAATAAATAAAGTAAAAAATGAAAGATGGAGGTAAAACAATGAACGAAAATTTTAAGACCCCAATGTCCCCGATGTATGGAACAATACCTTATTCTATGCCAATGTATCCGCCATACTGTACCAATTCAAATACTAGGTCCACGACATGTGAATTCAAGCCCTATGACGGCAGATACGATTGCTGGAAGAGGGAAAAAACCAATTCAGATAAAAACGAGAATAATAATTTGGTAGAATATTATTTACCAGTTAACTTAAAGCTAAGGGCTTTTTATGAACTAAACCCAAATGGCAAAATCAAGTTTTCAGATATTCACCAAGACCCAGAACAAACAGCTGGAGCATTTGTATGCAGCGTAACTATTTTTACAGACATATCACAATCGTTTCCTATACTTGAAAATTTTCAAGTAAGGAGAGGAAGCAATGCAATACCAGACATTGACGAAGGAATATCTGCTGACCCTTATAACTGTCTGTGCATTGCTGCAGCAAGTCATGCTTTATCCATGATAGGCTATGACTTGCTGCCAAAAAATAAATGGGAAAAAGCTACTCAACCTCAAAAACAAGAACCTTCTCCTTCTGAAAATAAAAAGGAAAATATTAAAAATAATACAGAACTTTCCGAACAAAAATCCACATTGTCTGAGCCTGAATTGAGTAACACTGAAGACTCAGAAAAAGCTCAGAATAATTGCTTTTTGAGTATAGATAAAACGGTAAACGCAATGATGCCTGGAGATACAGCTTGTTATAAATTTAATGGTGTTGTACCAAATGCTTTTCAGTTCGTTGTTTTTTACTTAAAAGATAAAGATGATGTAAATCAGATTTTATATCTGTATTTTCTCACCAGTAACTACAAAATTTGTCCTAAAATCGCTCCTTGTAAAATAATAATGAACAAAGAAAAACATTTGGCAAATGTATTTTCTGACTTCCTCGGACAAAACGGTATTACCACATTTGCCGCTGGCAGAAAAATCGCAGTTGAAAAAGTTTTGAAAAAAGTTGAAGAGATTAATCATACAAATCTCTCTCAACTTACAAAATGTACGACAATTTATAACAGTTCCTCACCAGAGGACAAATCGAAAGAAACAACAATCACAGAAAAAAGTAAACAAAACTTAGAACTAATTACTTCGTTAAATGAAGTACCAAATGTAAAAGAAGAGATTGAAAAAATCCGCCAAAATGAAAAAATTAAAGAAACGATGGATGCAAAATGGACTGAATTAGTATTCCCGAATGACCCAACTATTTATGATTCTCTTCTAGACAAAACTAGTAGAGAAATCATAAATCATCTGCTTAAAGATTCCAAAGAAGCAGAGAACTTCCCTAATGATATGAAAACGATAAAATTTATATTTGCAGCTATAAAAGCAAATATAAAAAACGAGCAAATAAAGTCATAAATTTTATAGCTTAAACAAACTAAAGCAAGTTGGAATTATAATTCCAACTTGCTTTTTATTTTTTTATTTTTTATGAAAATTCAAAATTTTATTTCCAACATATAATAAAAAAGAAAGGAGTATTCAAATGATTCTAAAATACGTTTTGGACTTTCAAAATCAGAAATGTCCATTTTCAATTGCTGAATTAAGTCAACAAATACTGATAGCATTGAACACAACTGGAGTTGCAAAATCCTCTCCTTCATACAAAAAAATTGCATCTGAAGTCTATCACACAATTTTAAACAACTCTCATGAAAATCACTTATCAAAAGTAACCCCATTACCTTATCTAAGAGATATTTATTTAGAAACAGAAGCAACTTTAGCTCGTCATGGCTATCCTTTAGCTGCACAAAAATTTATTTCCTTGTATCTTCTCCCACAAATGCATTTACAAACATCCTGCACTCCCAAATCACAGATTATACCTGTTACCACTATCTCTAAAAATATCAGAAAACTTAATTTACCACATACCTTATAATCCTCATGAAAGGAGTTTTTTAATTTTGACAACCGAAATCATAAAACGTAATGGAACTAAAGTACCTTTCAATTCTTCCAAAATCTGTACAGCAATTCAAAAAGCTGCTTATGCAACAAATACCTCTTTAAATGCAATGCAGTTAACAAAAGAAGTAATCTCTAAAATATTTCCAAATGAAATTCCCTCTGTCGAAGAAATTCAAGATTTAGTTGAACAAACTTTAATCCAGCATCGCTTTGGAAAAGCAGCAAAAGCCTATATCTTATATCGAGAAGAACACAATCGCATTCGCAATACCGATACCTTTATAAAAAAACTTTTTACAGATGTTACGGATATCCCATCATCAGACTTAAACATGAAACGTGAAAATGCAAATATTAACACAGATACTGCAATGGGAGCTATGCTGAAATATGGAAGCGAAATGAGTAAACATTACTTAAATCATTATCTGCTTCCTCATGACATTGCAAAAGCCAATTTGGACGGAGATATTCATATCCATGATGCAGATTTTTATCTGTTGACCGAAACATGCTGTCAAATTGATATCTTGTCCCTATTAAAATACGGATTTTGTACTGGTCATGGAACTGTAAGAGCAGCACAAAGCATTGAATCCTGTGCTGCCCTTACCTGTATCGTACTTCAATCAAATCAAAATGAAATGCACGGAGGACAGTCCATTCCGAATTTTGATTATGGAATGGCCTACGGTGTCCATAAAAGCTATCGTAAAAATTTTATAAAAAATTTAACCCGTATTTTCTCCGATTACACCGGAAAAACAGACTCTGAAATCATCCCAAAAGTTCAAGAAGACATTTCAGCGGTTGAAAACCTTATTAAACAGCCCACTCAGCTAAACAATGACTGTCGATATATTAACGCTCTGGAATTTAAAGGCTATCCTAAATTTCTTATTTCCAAAGCCATTCAAAGAACTGTTACAGATACAAATCGACAAACTTATCAAGCAATGGAATCCTTACTCCACAATCTCAACACTATGCACTCACGAGCTGGAGCACAAGTTCCTTTTACTAGTATTAACTATGGTACAGACACTTCTCCAGAAGGACGTATGGCAATGAAAAATCTCCTTCTGGCTACAATTGCTGGTCTTGGAAACGGAGAAACACCTATTTTTCCTGTTCAAATCTTTAAAGTCAAAGAAGGAGTCAATTTCAATGCTAATGACCCAAACTATGACTTATTCAAACTTGCTATCAAAACCAGTGCTAAACGACTTTTTCCAAATTTCAGTTTTTTAGATGCCCCATTTAATGCAAAATATTATAAACCAAACGACTATAATCATGAAGTTGCTTATATGGGATGCGTAGCTGGACAAGAAACAATCTTCATAAAAAGCAACGACGACATCGCTTGTATTCCTATTGAATCTGCTTATGAAACCGTTAAAAGACATATTCCAGAAAAATGTTTCGGAGACTCAAGATATCTTGATATTGAATATGAAAATATCAAGATTTGGGATTCAAACTCCCATCGTTTTGTGAAAGTCAAAAAAATTATTAAAAATCCAAATCGCAATAATTGGCTTCTCATAACAACGGCGGACCGTTCTTTAACCTGCACAGAAGACCACCCACTCCCTGTTTACAAACGTGGAAGAGTCTATGCTAAAGATATCCATATCGGGGACAATCTATTAAAAGCCCCTATGCTCCCTTCTATTCTAAATTCTCCTCTTCGTTCAGCATTTGACAAAAAGCTAAGCAAAATAACAAGTATTAAATCTGTAGACCGCGATGGCTTTAGTTACGATGTAGAAACTGAAACCGACCGATTTGACGTTTCCGGAATTCAAAGCTTTAATTGCAGAACTCGCGTTATGGGTAATATCTGTGACCCCTCTAAAGAAGTAACTTGCGGCAGAGGCAACCTAAGCTTTACCAGTATTAACCTGCCGCGTATTGGCATCGAATCCAACCACAATATTGACATGTTTTTCACCATTCTAGACCAACGCATCGACCTTTGCATTCGGCAGCTGCTGCACAGATTCAAAATTCAATGCCACAGACATGTTTACAATTATCCATTCCTGATGGGCCAAAATATTTGGATTGATTCTGATAAATTATCAAATACCAGCACGTTGGAATCTGTTTTGAAACATGGAACATTGACAGTCGGCTTTATCGGTTTGGCAGAAACACTGGTAGCTCTTACCGGAAAGCACCACGGTGAAAGCGAAGAGAGCCAAAAACTCGGATTAAAAATCATTGGACATATGCGAAAACGTATGGATGAGGAAAGCCAAAAGTCTGGACTGAACTTTACCTTAATTGCAACTCCAGCAGAAGGACTTTCCGGACAATTCACGGCACTCGACAAACAGAAGTTTGGAATTATCCCTGGTGTAACAGACCGTGAATACTACACAAATTCCTTTCATGTTCCCGTCTACTTCCCTATCAGTGCATTTCGAAAAATTGAAATTGAAGCTCCCTATCACGCTCTTACAAACGGTGGACATATTACCTATGTTGAGTTAGACGGAGATGCCTGTAAAAACCTAGATGCATTTGAAGCTGTTATTCGTTACATGGAAAAATGTGGAATAGGATATGGAAGTGTCAATCATCCCGTTGATAGAGACCCTGTTTGTGGATACAATGGTGTTATTGATAATATCTGTCCTCGGTGCGGTAGAAAAGAAGGAGAAGCCGTTAGTCTCGAAAAGCTAGATACTTTACGTAAGAAATTTCCGAACGTTCCAGACTATTCATATCTCACACACTAACAACCAATGTTAAATGAAAAAATGAGGAAGTAATTTGGACAAAATTACTTCCTCATTTAATTTTTCTCTATTTTTATTTCTATTTTTTAATCACAACTATAAAATAAAAATATAACAAATATCAAAGAGGTAAATATTATGAAAATATGGAAAAATTTTTTCTCTCTCGCGCTTTCTTGCTTATTCGCTTTTCCCAATATCTCCACGCCTTGCTTTGCTGCAAACACAACTTCCCCAAAACCCAGTACAGCAAAAGCCACTATTTCTGTCCTTAATGCAAAAGGAAACTACATTTTTAATCTTTACCATACAGATGGTTCTATCCAATTAAGTAATTTGCATACCGATTCTACTGGTAAAGCATCCATATCTGGATTAACCAAAGGCAATTATTACTGGGCCGAAGTATCTGCTCCAAGTAATCAATCAATCAACCATTCAAAACGACCTTTTAGTGTAACTGAAGATAATCTCGGAAAAACAATTTCCTCCACAATCGGATTAACTGATTCTTCACAAACTATCCTTATTAATGCCACTATCCCAACTAATCAAGTTAATTTTTCTAACGGAGACCCTGTTTTTTATTTCAAAGCAGTTTCAAATCAAAAAACTTATTATACGTTCGCTCATATCTCCCCTTCTACTCCTCAAGATTCTTCCGGAAATTATCTATGTCATACATCTTTTTCTAACTTACCGATAGGAACTTATCAAGTTGTACAGGAAACATCAAATCGTTTTCGTTCACCACAAGCTCAATCTCTTACTCTGTCAACAGGAAAAAATGTATCCTGTACTTTTACAAATCTTATTATTGATTCTTCAAAATTAACAGATACCAAAAATATAAAAGATATTGCTTCGATTGATAAGTTACCTGTATCTGAAATTGTCTCCTATCCCAATTCATACGCTACCGATAAAATACATCCTGAACAAATAAAAGTCATTATTAATTATGACAACGGAACAACAAAAACCATTTCAGGAACCGATAGTCATATCAAAATCACTGGTAATACTTTTACTCCAAGTGATATCAATAAAAACTATTCTATTAATGTTTCTTATTCTGAAAACGGTAAAATCATTTCTTCTTCCATTCCCGTTACAATTAAAAAATGGCCCATAAAGATGACTGCTTCTTATGATAATTCTGTTGTTACAGACCATATCTCCACAAATCATATTTATGCTACCGTAACCTACTGCGATGGCTCAACTGCACATGTTCCTTCTGATAAGTTGTATCTTTCAAAAAACACTTTTTCTTCGCAAGAAGCAGAAACATCCCAAAAAATTCCTATTTCTTATTCAGAATATGATAAAACAATTTCTACAAATGTTTCTGTTGATGTGAAAAAATGGCTTACTAAACTCTCTGTTTCATTCCCCAATAATCCTATTGCAGACAGCATTGATAAAAATCAACTTATTGCAACAGCAACCTACTGTGACGGTTCAACCACATCTGTTAACCCATCTCTCCTAACTTTATCAAGAAATATTTTTACCAAAGATGATGTTGGAAAAACAATTCCTATTACAGCTTCCTATACAGAAAACGGACATTCCGTTATCGGCCAATTTTCTGCTGTTGTCCAAAAATGGCCAGTCAAATTGGAAACATCATATCCAGATAGTATTGTAAACGATTCTATCAATGTTAACAAAATACATGCAACTGTTACATATTGTAATGGAACTCAAAAACAATTACTTTCAAACAACTTTCACTCCTCTCCTATTACCTTTACAAATACTGACGTTGGTAAAAATAAAGACATTATTTCCACATATTCTGAAAATCACAAAACCGTTTCTGGATTATTCTCTGTTCAGGTCTCAAAATGGCCGACTTCTATGGATATTCAATATCCATCAACCAATGGTGAAAAGATACAATCTTCCAATTTACTCGCAACTATTCACTACTGCGATGGTTCTTCTGCAAAGGTTCCAAATTCGAGCATAACTCTATCCCAAGATACCTTTACTTCAACAGATGTAGGAAAGTCAAAAGTTATTACTGCTTCTTTTTCAGAAAATGGAAAAACCGTTTCAAAAACATTTTCTACAACCATAATGAAATGGCCAACCTCAATCTCCTCTTCTTATACTTGTTCTCAAGCAAATGATTCATTAGATAAATCAAATGTTAAAACAACAATTACATATTCCGATGGAAGTTTAAGAACCATCAATGGAACAGACCCAAATCTAACATTTTCAAAAACATCATTTACAGCTTCGGATATTGGAAACACTTCTGTTATTGCTACATATCACGAAAATAACGCAACTGTGAATTCCCAATTTCCTGTCCCTGTTTCAAAATGGCCAACTTCTATAACCGTGTCTTCAACTTCTAATACTTCTACTGGGACATTGCATAAAGAAAATATATCTGCAATCATTACTTACTGTGATGGAACCACTATAAAAATTCCTGGTACAGATTCCAACCTTAACTATTCAAAGACTTCTTTTTCAGCTAATGAAGTCGGTTCTACACAACCAGTTGATATTTCATATCGGCAAAACAATAAAATTGTTTCCAATTTCTTGAATATTCAAGTATTAAAATCTCCTGCTGCTATTCAATCTATTTCTTTTACACGTAAAGCTATTCAATCAAAAATCCTGCATCCAGAAGAAATATCTGCTATTATTTTGTATAACGATGGTACAACTCAAAATATCAATGGCTCAAAATTATCCTATTCGCAAACAAGTTTTGATACTATGAACACTTCTCCTGATATTACCGCTTATTATACTGATTCCAGTCAAGAAACGGTCAGCAAAGACTTTGTTTTTCAAAGCAATACTCCAACCCGCCCTATTGTCACTCGCTCACCAAATGGAAACTCCGTTACTCCAGGCACAACAGTTTCTATATCAGCAGCCAGTACAGATGCTGATGGTGATGCGATATCTTATGTTTGGGATGGCCGTCCATCAGAAAAATATGTCTACGGCTTAGGCAAGCATTTAATTAAAGTCAAGGCTGTTGATTCAACAGGAGCCGAATCTCCATATGCTGCATTCGTATTCTTTGTTATGGATTCTAATGGTACAGGCGGAATGATTCTTACTAGTTCACAGTCTCGCATCGAAGAAGACGGTGTAGACGGTGCTACCATCGATAACTACACCTTTACCGTTCCTCCAGTTTCAGGACATTATAGTAATTATGACTATGGCCAAGTCAGCGGCTACAATATTAGAACAAATACGTGGGAAGTTATTAGTACAAAACATGTTCATAACGGCGTTACAATGTCTGGAACTCTTCCACGTGATGTCTACTCTAAAATGATATTCTATTATTATACAGACCATCACTGTATGTACAATAAATCCAATATTACATATTCCGTTGAATATTATTTTGACGATTCTTCTTTAAATTAACAAATTTTTAAAAAAAGAGCAAAACGATTAAAAAACTTCCATCGCTTTGCTCTTTTTTTATGCTTTAAAATATTGAATTTTTGCATCGGAATATTTACAAGATATCAAACTACAATTTGGATAATTCAAAATCATTTTTGATAATCCAGGATAAATTTTTTCTCGGATTATATGGTCTATATCTCGTGCCGATGTTCCCTTTTGTCTGTAACAATCAAAGAGATACTGATAAACCGATTCTTCAAAATGAATCTGAATAGTTGGAAATTTATAACTATGAATCTGGCTGATTTTTTTTCGAATAACCTGCATAATTATCGTATCTGTCAACGGTTTGAAATAAATAATTTTATCCAATCGACCTCTGAATTCAGGAGTAAATATTTCCTTTAATGCATGGTCTTCAACATCTTGTAAACCTACCGCATTTTTTGTAAAACCTAATGGATGCATCTCCTCAGCATCTCTGCTCCCAGCATTTGAGGTGAAAATAATAACACTGTTCGTAAAATCAATTGTCTTATGATTTGCAAGCGTAATTTTTCCATAATCTAAAATCTGCAGAAATAAATTGTAAATACGCGGATTTGCTTTTTCAATTTCATCAAAAAGTACCACATACGGTCCATTACCCGAAATCTTTTGCTCAAATTCTGATGTCATATCAAAACCAACATATCCTGCTGCAGCACCAATAAGCGTAGATATCTGAATTTCACTTTGATATTCACTCATATCAAACCGTGCGAAAGACATTTGCGTTTCTTTGGCAAGTGTTTTGGCCAATTCTGTTTTTCCCACTCCTGTAGGTCCTACAAAAAGGTATGAAGCCAAAGGCTTATTAGGCGGATTAATACCAGATTCTGCAATCAAAATGCTATCAGACAATATTTGAATTGCTTCATCTTGTCCAAAAACATTTTGATTCAATCGTTCTTGCAAATGTGAAAAATCACATTCAAAAGTCTTTTTATCTAAAAATAATTCCATAAAAGTCAAATAAACATCTTGATACGAAACCAGAATTGGCTGATTGGGAGCTGCATCCTGTTTCCTTAAAATAGTAGATTCTACTAAATAAATTATTTTGTCAATTTGTTCATTTATAAAATGACTTGTACTAAGATGGCCTTCGCTGGAATCCCGAGAACTTAAACGTTTTATTTCCAATTGCGTTAAGTCATATGTTCTTTCCCATACATCATTCTCAATGCTGATAGTTTTATTTGAATTTTCTGGACTTTTAAGATATTTTTTTTCTATTTTATACCTTGCAAAATTATATTTATATCGTTTTAAAGCCTCAGTATCATAAAAATCATTTATCCTAAAATTGTAAGAAGTAATTAGATTTATTGGAGATATAATTGTTTCTTTGATTTCATTAAAATAACCCAAAGGAAATAACCACAAAACAGAAATATTGTTTGCCGAATATGATAAAACATTGTTGAAAATATTTTGATAGATGTTTATTTCTCTTTCACAAAATGCACCACTGCATCGAATAATAATTAACTTAGTCTGTAAAGGATTTTCATCCTTTAAATCTACAAAATTACAACGAATATTAGGTTGTGCTAATATTCTCGCATTATTATCTTGCACTTTTGTAAAATCAAGATAATAAATATTTTTAGATGGATTATACTTTTGATACCATTTAAAAAGTGATGCCATAAAAATCTGTTCTTCAGAATAAGAAGTCATATTAACGATTACTGAAGGTACTCGTATTTTACTGCTTAGTTCCATACAAATTCTTTTAAGTATTGCAGAATTACTGATTTCATCAATCAATTCTTTTTCTCCTGCAAATTTATAAGACCTCATCTTAATTCTTTGTATAAACAATTGAAAATTATGGTCCTTTAATTGATTCGCAATATTTAAAATTTTATTGTCTTTTTTAGTAATTCCTATTGAAACTTTTTGTGCATTGGTTTTTTCTTCATTGTCAAACATTTCTTTATCTATAGTTGTTGGTCTTTCGATAATCTCTAATGATTTAGACTGTATCTCGAATTCCTGACTAATTTGATATAAGTCTAACCCATTACTTAAAAAACCATTATATATATACGAAACTTTATATAATTGATGCCCCGTTACAGAATTTCCAATCGATAATAACGATAAAATGGAGAATCCCATTTTGACCATATATAAAATTGACATCATTGCAAGTCTAGAAAATAAATATCCATTTTTTGTTTTTACTTTTAATCTGGATTTATCAAGAAATTTTTTGTCATTTTTAATGAACATTTCTTTATATTGCTTAAAATATGTAGAAAAAATCGAATTAGAAAGATCAGTTTTTCCATAACATATTGTTCTAACTAATCTTTCATCTTTTGGCATCGGAACTGTTAACATTGTAAGTAACAAAGTATCATAAGTAACATATCTTGTTCCCAATACATCTGAAAAAGCACATGCCGAAAATAATATCACTTTTTCATCGTTGGAAAGATTTTCTAAAGTTTTAATGTCTTTCATTTTAATTTCTTGCATTTTTATAATAGGGAATTAATTGTTCCCTATCTCCTTTCGTTATATTAATTGTTAACTAACTGATAAAAATATTATTCTTTGTCAGTTTCAGAAAAGAATATCAATGGGGACTTATGCCCTTGGCTTCTCGTTTGAGACAATGATTGCAAAAATAATTGCAAATTCTCGTAAAGAAAATAGTGCGGATACACATATTCTTCATCTTGATTAATTGTCTTTAAAAAAAATTCTTCTTCTTTTTCGTTCCCAGAAAATAATAATTTGAAAATATTATTATTAATATCTTCTCTTTGTATTTCTTTCCCCTGCCACGTCATTGCTTTACGAACTCCCAACTTAAAATTTGCCATTGGCAATACTATAGTATTTTGTGAATCTGTATTCTGAATATATGAGGCAATACTTTTAGCTATCAATGCAATTTGTATTTTTTCATCTGTTTCTGGAATGAATTTCATTGTATTATTTATTTTTGCAAACGACATATAAATATCTCCCTTATAAATTTTTACTTTATTTATTATATATCCTATCATTACTATGTTTCTTCTATAAAAGAATAAATTTTAATTTTACTTGATTATACTTATTTTTTTATTTATAATATAGGCATATATGAATACAAGGAGGAATCTTCTTGCGCTTACCAGTAAGAAATTTCCATATTCAAAAACAGAATAATAGTTATTATTTATCTGCTATGATAGATACCCAAAATGAAAAAGAACGTTCTCAATATCTAAAATTAGCACAGTCGATTGTCAATAATGAACATACATCCATGTCCACTTCTCACTATGAAATTGAAATTCAAAAACGCCGTTCTCCAAAAACTACACAAGAAAATGCGTACTTGTGGCACCTTATCGGAAAACTCGCAACTTACCTAACTATACCAACAAAAGACGTATATCGAACTTATATCCTAGAACTGGGCGATAATC
>ENA-UOOE01000882-UOOE01000882.1-fermentation-metagenome-genome-assembly--contig:-NODE-882-length-27364-cov-27.587608_pt1 | contig 27364 bp, 21 predicted proteins | sample MGYA00245776_ERZ724021 | MGnify/ENA primary metagenome ERZ724021 (study PRJEB28704, sample SAMN03018321) | fermentation metagenome | biome: anthropogenic terrestrial biome; feature: soil; material... | reverse complement strand
AAACGTTATTCATAGCAATGACAAATGGGGTTTTTGGAATTATGCAAAACTCTCAGATAAGAGGAGCGGATAGCTATGGAAGAGAAAAACAACTCCAATAAATACCGTTTGGATAAGGATAAATTAGTGCACGAATGGCCTCTCTGGCTTTTGTTGGGCGGGCTCCTGGTGGCAGCCATTTTAGTATACCCGCATCTGCCGGCGCAGGTTCCCGGGCATTGGAACATCCACGGTCAAGTTGATAAATACTACCCCCGGGCGTTTGGGGCTTTCTTTGCCCCCCTGCTGACTATAGGCATCTATGTTTTAATGTTGATTACACCTTTGCTTGACCCCCGGCAGGATAATTATGTTCGCTTTTCCGGAGCCTATACCACGCTGCGCTGGGTACTGGTAATATTCTTCAGCTTCATTTATGCCGTAACCATCATGGTCGCTCTGGGCTATGCGGTTAATGTCGCACTCATTATTAAAGCCCTGGTTGCCCTTTTACTGTTAATAATAGGGAATTTTATGGGACAATTCCGGCACAACTATTTCGTCGGTATTAAAACCCCCTGGACTTTGAACAATGACGCAGTATGGCAGCAGACCCATCGTCTGGGAGCCAGGGTCTGGGTCGCCGGGAGCCTTATCTGCCTCGCCTTGGCCCCAGTGCAAGCTGCCTGGAGTGCCTGGCTATACTTCGGTACAATTATGGTAATGGTCATTGTACCTACCGTTTATTCGTATCTGATTTACAGACGTTTAGCCGGATAAACTTCAGGCCCAGTGGGCAAACCTTAATTATTAATTAAAGCCTGCCCTGTCTATACAGGAATTCAATAATGTGATTAAATAAAACATACATTGGAAACTATTAGATATAAGCTATAATGGGGGTATAAATATTGCAATTGCCAGTTTTAAAAATAGGTAATTTAGTTCCCAAATATCCAATAATTCAGGGCGGCATGTCGATAAAGGTCTCAACTTCTTCTCTGGCCGCGGCGGTAGCCAGGGCCGGCGGCATCGGTGTAATCGGCGGAACCGGCATCACCCTGGAAGAACTCAAAAATGAGATTCAAACCGCCCGCACCACAGCCGGCGGAGGCATTCTGGGTGTGAATATCATGTTCGCGGCACACCAATTCAAGGATATGGTCCAGACCGCCATTAACGAGTGTATTGATGTTATATTTACGGGCGCCGGATTCTCGCGGGATATATTCGAAATGGGCAAAAAAGGCGGTGTGCCTATTGTTCCTATTGTTTCATCGGCCCGGGCGGCGCGCCTGGCTGAGCGTTGCGGAGCAGCCGCAGTAGTCGCGGAAGGTACCGAAGCAGGCGGACATCTGGGAACTGACCGTTCTATCAAGGAAATCCTGCCCGAAATAAAAGAAGCGGTAAAAATACCGGTGGTTGCCGCCGGTGGAATTGTAAACGGATTTGATATGGCTGAGATGATCAAACTGGGTGCCGACGGTATCCAAATGGCTACCCGTTTTGTACTGAGCGAAGAGTGCTCGGTGGCTGACGCCTATAAACAAGTGTATCTCAATGCTACCGAGGATGACATTGTGATTGTAAAGAGTCCGGTAGGGATGCCGGGCCGGGCCATAAGGAACAAGTTTTCGGAGCTCATGGAAAAAACAGCCGAACCTCCGAAAACAAAATGTAATCATTGTTTGAAACAATGCTCCCACGTTTACTGTATTACCCAGGCCCTGCTCCAGGCCCGCAACGGCAATGTCGATAAAGGGCTGGTCTTCGCCGGTAAAAATGTGTTTAAGATCAAAGATATACTACCGGTAGAGAAAATATTCCAGAATATTCTGAGTGAATATGCGACCAGCTAGAAAACATCAAAAATCTGAAGGGGACGGTCCGGATAAGGAACCGTCCCTTTCTTGCTTCTAGGCGCGGTAATATTGTAGGTTTTGCATCAGATTCAGGTCAAAAGGAGCGCCGGATTTGATAAGGCGGGTATAGCGGGCTGTCAGAGCTTTGGCCTGTTTTTCCATGGCGATATCGAACCGGGTTATGAGAGGATTGTAGAGAGGCTGCCCCTGCAACTGGGTCCGAATAGGCTTGGCAAAAGGACAATGTTTAAACATTATGCTGCGCGCAACTTTATTCAGCCTCAATATACCCTTTGATTCATAGTTTATCCAGGTTTTATAATCGGCGGCAAACATATTGGCCGTATTACTGCGACACCGGTCCATTTGGGTCTTTATTTTTCTTCTGGCTTCTTCCGACAACTCATGATTCTTTTTATAAAACTGCAGGTAATCGTTGTAGTCCGCATACAACGAGCCCTCCTCCGTGCTGTTGCGCGAATAACCGGACATGCTTTTAGAAATTTCCCATCGGAAACGGGCTACGGCCTCAATCATCAGATTGTCCATATTTTCGCCGGTGAATAGAGGCAAAGCGATGCGGGCAGGCGACGCGGTAATCCGGCCGGTCAATTCCTGCCACATGACCGCACGTTCACCAAAAGTCGGAATCAGAATGAACTCGGGCATTACCGGTTTCATGACTAATTCCCGGACAATGCCGCGGTCCTGGTTATTATAAACAATCTCCCTATGGAAAGCCGAGTAATCAACCTCCAGAATTTTGCCCAAACTGGCTTGAATTTTGGCCGGATCGACCATTGAACGCGCTAAGTCGCCGGTTATCACTTCACTATATAATATGGGGAAATAGCCGCTCATACGTCCAAAGCAGAGACGCTGGCCCAGTTTAAAAAGGTTTTCGATTTCGTGTCCCAGGCGGCCATCTGCATCACTGTCATAGGCTGCTTTATCCTTATCGGTAATTTCCCCGCGTTTTTTGAGTTCACGGAAAACGTCAAAGTAGTCTTTGCCAAACTGGTTAATGGAAGGATCTTTTTCCTGCCGATAGACTTTTTCAAGCCATTTGGAGAGGTCGTATACTCCAATATTCTGGTCGGTAGAAGGTTGCTCCAGCAGTTCATACAAGGCTGTTATCTGTTCCGGCTGCAAAAGTTTTTCATCCATAAAACCATAGCGTAAAAATAATTGATAAAGCTTGTCCGGGTTCGCTTCCTTTAAGACTCTCTTAAAAACGGCCAGATAGATTTCAAAGAAAACAGCGGCCGTTGCTTCTCTCATACGTCTCTCCCCGGCAGCAAGGGAATATTGATTTTTAGTGCGCCGGAAAATATCCAACCCGGCCAGGAATAATTCCGTCCGCTTTTCGTCAATATCGGCATAGGTCAAAATACGTTCGGTGCTGTTTCTTAATTCTTCAGGTATATTTGCCATAACAAATCTCTCCCAGGCTATTTATTGCTCATTATTAAATCATTATAGCAAATTGTAGAAATGGTGTCCTATATTTTCTAGTCAAATAGGACTTAAGGAATAAGTCCGGCCTGTAAACCGAGACAGTTGATCCGGCCCCCAAAACACCGTCCCCTTTAACATACGGTAAATAGAGGTATAATAAGGAGGTAAACATTTTATAAGCGGGAGGTAATAATCATGGCTATCGTGGAAGTAACTATAATACCGATGGGAATGGGAACCAGTGTAAGCCAGTATGTGGCCAACTGCCATAAGGTGTTGGAAAATGAGACTGCTGTCAAACATATGTTATCCCCCATGGGAACCATCCTGGAAGGTGATCTGGATGATATTTTCCAGACAGTCCGCAAATTGCATGAGGTACCCTTTGAAAGCGGGGTTATGAGAGTCAACACCACCATACGCATAGATGACCGAAGAGACAAATCCGCTTCAATGGAGCAAAAACTGCATTCGGTGCAAAGTAAACTTAAATGAAAGTTTTGCATAATTGACTTTTTCCTATGATTAAGCAGTAACTTTGCAAATGTCATCCTGAGGCAAAGCCGAAGGATCTTAAGATTCTTCGCTAAGGCTCAGAATTATCACGCGGTTTCCGCACCACGATAAACGAATAGAGTGTCATTCTGAACGTTAGTGAAGAATCTTTATGTCTTTGAGCGGGAAAGATCCTTCGTTGCACTCAGGATGACATATAAATATGCAGGGTGACAAACCAGCACTTATTCATAGCAATGACAAATGGGGTTTTTGGAATTATGTAAAACTCTCAAATAATAGATAACAGGCTTTTAAAGCTGACCCCATAGGACAACGTTATAGGTACCGGGGGTGGTTATAACTACCTCTACCTGGCAGGTGTTTGCTTGGCCGGGTTGGAGGGTATCGCTGATAACAGCTCGGTTTTGCTGGAGAGTAGCGCCGTTTACGGTTACTCCGGCAAGATTGCCGGTATCAGCAGCGGTCCATTCCAGTACGTAGGTTACTGTAGTTTCCTGCGCTCTTTCATTAAGTTGGGCAACAAAGCTCAAATCACAGCAGGCGCCTGGTTCCAGACTCCTGATTAGAAGTTCGTTACCGCCTTCACTCCACTGCAATGTGAGCGGGTAAATCTGGTGGTCAAACCGGCCGTCACCATTCTCATCAGCTGTGTCTGCGGCCCAGGGACAGGTATCCAGCCAGGCTGGGACTTTATTTGGTCCCTGCAGCACCGGTCCGGTTGTTCCCCAGTAGTTCCCTTCCGCACTGACCTCATGGGAATAGCTGTAAAGGGCTGAGCCTATGTTACCGGTAATAATGTTGCCCCTGATTTCCACTTTACTGTTTTCTATATCTCGGGTACCTATTTGTATGCCATCAAGATTATCCTGAATTACATTCTTGTTTTCTATGATTACATGGCAGGGGCAGGATGGATCTGAAGTGTTTATAAGAATGCCGGCAGAAAGGGCACCGCTTGTTTCTGAAAGGCCGGTGCACCTCGTGATCGTATTACCGCAGAGGGTAACTTGGGTACCATTTGCAACTTCTATCCCATATTCCAGCCAGGGGCCGCCTCCCTTATCCCCTTTTCCGGTATAGGTGTTATTCTCCAACCGTACGTTTTTACAAGCGAATAGATATATACCCGACTGGCCAATTGCATTGAAACTGCAACCTTCAACCAGGGAACTGTCCCCCCTGAGCACTATGGCCGAGCCTCTATCATTGAGCACGTATTTGATATTGGCGAATGAGCAGTTTTTCACCTCTACGGTATCGCCCCCATACAACGCATAATTAATATTCTTCCCGCTGCCATCCAGATGCAGGTTTTCAAATGTAACCTTAGAGCCTGGTTCCACCCTGATCCAACTGGTAGTAGTACCTAAGTTGGTCGTATCCTCAGCCGCCGTCAGGATAACTCCTGCTTCACCGCAAATGGTAATGGATTTGTTAATTACCAGGAGAGGCACCGGGTACTGGCCGGCTTGAATTACAATAGTGCCTCCTTCATTGACCTCCTCAATGGCTTCCCGCAGCTCGCCATAGCCTTCCGGTCCGACCACTACCATATCTTCAGCGGCTCGGGCCGACATCGCACCGCCGGTTAAAAATATAGTTAACCATAAACCCAGAAAAATTAGTTTTAAAGAAAACTTATCCATCATATCTAACCTGCCTTGTAATTAACCGTTCATGGCTGCATGCCACAACCAATTATGAAAATGAGTATAAGAGATAGGTTATGCCGGGTTGGGGTATTAAGAACGCTTGCACCCCGACTAACTAACCTTAACACCCCACCCCTGCATTGGTTTCCCTCTTATGCTCTGCGTGGTTTTCATTTTTTGGATCTGTGTTAATCATAATTAATCTGTGTCCTTCAGTGTTGAATTTTCGTATTTAGCGTAGTTCAGCATAAATGCTGACCTCAAAATTTCCCGGCTGCTGGAAAGAAATCGGGAATACGACTTCGGTATTTCCTTGCTCCAGGTCGATCTCATGGTTGGTAGTACCTCCACTCCAGGTGGCAGTCAATCGAATGGGCAGTGCTTCGGTAGCCCAGACCTGAATCGGCAGGGAGATAACCTCTCCGCAGGTTATGGTATGAACCGGGACCTGGTTCTGGCCCTCTTCCCAGCTAAGATGGACCGCATTGGCTACCAGAATCTCATCGCCCGCTTGCAGGTAACTCACGGCCTGGTTCGGATCGTGGTACAGGTGGTCTATCTGCAATGAAAGTCTATATATGGATGATCCGTCAACTGCATAAATACCGTACTGCCCTGAGGGCCAGCGTTTATTGACCTGGCAGGTTTGTTGGTCGATGATCTCTCCATCCTCTGCCAGGTATACAAAGGGGCTGAGGGGGGCCTCGGGTGGGGTAAGTCCATCTTCCGGTTGAAATAAGTAGTAAACCCGGGCTCCTGCCGGCGGGCTAAAGATATTTTTCCCGTTTTGGAGACCGTTAATGGTAAGGGTGTTGTCAGTTACGTTTATTGCGGCCGAGCTTGCGTTTAGTTCCTGCACATTGCCGGTAAAATAGGGATTTATCTCCACACCCAGATTTATTTCTTCGCTAAGATTATAAACCTGGTCCTGGTAACGTATGGCCGATACTGTGACCTTGGCCGATGCGGCAACGGTTACCCTTAGATTATCAGCAATTTGACCTTGCTCGGTTATAATCGCACCACTAATATCAGAAATGCTGTATCCTTGCCATTCGACCTCACTGCCGGGACCGCCGGCCAAGGTTATGAATTGTATTTGATTGGCGGGGATGGTTACCCCCTGTATCGATACGGAGGTCAGGTGAAGAGCCAGCCAGTCACTTATGGTGCTGCCGTATTCATAACCGGCCGCCTTCCGGCCGCCGGGTTCCAGCAGCATAACAGAACTATCAAAGGCAATACTGGCTTGTCCCGGTTGTACCTGGATGGTTGCCTGCAATTCATTCGAAATGGCACGGGCCGGTGCAGCCAGGGCATGGTCCAAACCACAGCAGGAAAACATGAGTCCCATCGCAATGATCAATAGTATGACGGTTCTTACTTTCGCTCCCATGGCAATTCTCCTGTTCATTTATGCGCTCTTACCCGGAACTGCAAATAGTTGGATATTGGCCCGTCCGGTTGGTTGGGCGGCGTACTGGGCAACCAGGTTTCCTTCCCTGAACTACCATCCGGGGAAGATGAGAGAGGCCGCTCGGGCACTTCCGGTTGCATCGTCTTAATAAAATCCTGCTGTTTTTTTATAACAATAAGAGTCCGGTTTACAGCCAGGCATGCTTCAGCACGAGTCATGGGATCGGTGGGGCGAAAACTTTGGTCAGGATAGCCGTAAAACACTCGCAGCCGGGTCAATCTCTTAACTGCCGTTTGCGCCCTGGCCTCAATACTCTGATTATCTGAAAATTGAAAGACTTCCTCGTCCTTGAGGTCCAGCGCCAATCCCTGCACTTGCATCCAGGACCACAGCATCTGTGCGGCCTCCTGCCGTTGAACAGGTTCTTGAGGCAGGAACATGCCATTCTCTCCGCCCGGTATGATTTTTGCCACGGCCGGCTTCATGATATGAGGACAGAACCAGTCCTCCATTTTTACATCGGTAAATGCGCGATATGGGTTGCTGCTGACAGGATAACCCGTCATCGTCATCGTCATCGCCCGGGATATGAGTACTGCGAACTCGGCCCGGCTAATGGCTTGTTCGGGATGAAAATTCCCATCGGGATAGCCTGCCACCATCCCCTGCGCCGCCATTTTTTCTATATCCGTCTTGGCCCAGTGCTGCTGCAAATCTGCCCATACCAAGGCCTGGCACGGTAAGAGCGGCCATAAATTAGAGAAAAGCATACCTAGTAGAATACCTACCAACCAAATACAGCGTTTGCTGGTCATTTATCCGGCTACCTCCACTTATTCTTATAGCCTTATTTCAATACATTTTATAAAATACCTGCTAAATTTGTTAAACTTTGTAGGAATTTGCATTGACAGGATAGAGTTAAAGGCGCAAGGCCATAAAATGCGGTTCAGGTGTGTATAGTAAAAACCTGCCCTGAGGCCCGCTCCTAACGTCGGGGCCGTAGGGCAGGCTACGAGCTATGAGATGGAGGCGGTTGCTATTTACCTTCCCCGGAGTTCTTTTTGGCCAGGGCTTCCCGGAGCAAGTCGCCCATGTTCTGGCTTATTTCCTTTTTATCGCTGTAGCGGGAAATGAGCTGCTGGTTGATGCGGCTGGTATTTCTGCTTTTTTTGAATATATCTTCATTATCCTGTTTCTGAGGCTGCCGGTGGCCGCAGGAGCGATCCGGACAAACCAGCAGAGGGCCTTTCTTGCTGTTGACGATAAGCATCAATTTGCCGCAGGAAGGACATTTGACCCGGCTCACGTTATCAGGTTTGTATATGCTCTCATCATTTTTTACATTTTGGATCATTTCAACCGTATTTGCGCGGATGCCCTTCATAAAAGCAGATTTATTGCCTTTGCCCCGGGCCATAGCGTTGAGCCGTTTTTCCCACTCGGCGGTCAGTTCCGGTGTCTTCAGACTGGCGGGCACCAATTTGATAAGCTGAGTGCCTTTGGAAGTGGGGATAAGTTCCTTGCCGTGTCTTTCTATATAATTGGTATATAATAATTTCTCTATGATCTCAGCGCGCGTGGCCGGCGTACCCAGACCGGCATCCTTCATAGCCTCCCGCAGTTCTTCATCTTCAATAAATTTGCCCGGGCTTTCCATGGCGGTCAAAAGGGTGGCTTCGGTATAGCGAGCCGGTGGCTTGGTTTTAGACTTTTTTAAACGGCAGTTTTTGACTTCCCTTTTCTCGCCTTTTTTAACCAGTTTAAGGGGCTGCTCAGGCAGAGTTTCACTATCATGGGCTGCTTCTTTTTCAGGTATTACCGAGGTTACCGTTTTCCAACCCATTTGTTTTACCACTTTGCCCCGCGAGTAAAAGTTTTCTCCGTTAACGGAAGTAATAAGTGTAGTCTGTTCGTACACATGGGGAGGATATAAAACGGCCAGAAAACGCCGGGCCACCAGATCATAGATTTTCTTTTCGTCTGCGCTCAGACCGACCAGATTAAGCTTTTCCTCCGTAGGAATTATGGCGTGATGGTCAGTAACCTTGCTGTTATTGACGAAGCGCGGACCGGGGGATATTTTGCCCTGTAAAAGGGGTTTGACCAGATCAGCGTAAAGCCCCGCCTGCATTCCCTTTAACCGGTCCGGCAAAGTGGGAACAATATCCGAGGTTATGTAACGAGAATCGGTTCGAGGATAGGTCAGTAGTTTGTGGCGCTCGTAGAGGTCCTGCATGATGGACAAGGTTTTCTGGGCCGGAAAAGCATAACGCCGGTTGGCGTCCCTTTGCAGTTCGGTCAAATCATAAAGCAGCGGTGCCAGTTCGGTTTTGCTCTTCATGGTAATATCGGTTACCTCGCCGGTCTGGCTTTTGGTCGAGGCCATGATGGCCTGGGCCCGGGCCTGGTCAAAGATCTGGTTCCGGCCTTTATTGCTGCGCCATTCTCCGAAATAATCACCGAAATCAGCCTGGATGGTCCAATAATCCACCGGAACGAAGTGGTTGATCTCTTCCTCCCGTTTAATAATCATAGCCAGAGTGGGTGTCTGCACTCGTCCGGCCGTCAACTGGGCGTTAAATTTGCAAGTCAAAGCCCGGGTAACATTCAGCCCGATCAGCCAGTCAGCCTGGGCTCTGCACACCGCGGCATCATAAAGATTATTATATTCTTGGCCTGCTTTTAAATGAGCAAATCCATCTCTAATGGCAGCATCGGTTTGGGAGGAAATCCAAAGTCTTTTAAAAGGTTTTTTCCAGTGGGCCTGGGCCATTATCCAGCGGGCCACCAGTTCGCCTTCGCGTCCGGAGTCGGTGGCTATGACCAGGTCTTTGATATCTCCCCGCTGCATCAAGCCCCTGATTACTTGATATTGATGAGAGGTCTGCCTTATAACTTTTAATTTCATGGTTTCAGGCAGCATGGGCAGGTCTTCCATACGCCATTCTTTTAGTTTTTTATCGTAGTCGTCGGGCTCAGCTAACGTCACCAGATGGCCGAGCGCCCAGGTGACCACGTATTGCGGCCCTTCCAGATAACCTTTGCCTTTGTTGCTGCATTTTAAAACGCGGGCAATTTCACGGGCTACACTGGGTTTTTCCGCCAGCACCAGAGATTTCATGTATTCCTACCTCACTTCTATTTGGGCGAAAGGCCGCCTTTCTTGGTTTTTTTGTTGGCGGGCTTGGTGCCGTAACGATCTTCGGGGCCACGTTTTATACTGCCCTGTGAGGCACTCTTTTGCTTCTTTTTTTCAATCAACTGACGCATTATTTCCATATCTTTATCTTCAGCCATAATTAACCTCCATAGTTATATTAGATGATTTTGCATAATTAACTTTTTCCTATGATCAAGCAATAACTTTGCAAATGTCATCCTGAGGCAAAGCCGAAAGATCTTAAGATTCTTCGCTAACGCTCAGAATGACAAATGGGATTTTGGAAATTATGCCAAACTCTCATATATTAGTGTAATTATTATACCACAAATGGCAATACCGCTAAGTAAATGGGCAGATCCAAAAGGGGGCGGGCAACACTTCCCGCAATCCCTTGAAAACAAAGTATCCCGGAAACCATCGCCCGCCCCCCTCACTGAAGCTTTTTATGCTACTGGCTCTGCCAGAGGATCTCGGTAATATCCATAATTTGAACGGTTTCGTCGGCCTGGGCTTCTTTGAGGCCGTCGCTCAGCATGGTCAGGCAATAAGGACAATTGCTCGCAATCATTTTAGGATCGGGCTCCAGCAGTTGGGCGGTACGCGTTTCATTGATTCGTTTGTGACCTGTGACCGGCCTTTCCTCCAGCCACATCCTGCCCCCTCCTGCCCCACAGCAAAAACCGGATTCTTTTTGTTTTTTAACGTCCAGCAGATTGGCCCCTACCGAACGCAGCACTTCCCGGGGAGCATCATATAGATCATTGTGCCGGCCCAGGAAACAGGAATCATGATAGCTTACCGGCTGGTTCAATTTATGGTTTACCGTTAACTTACCTTCGGCGATTAACCGGGCCAGTATCTCTGAGGCATGGTAGACTTCGTATTTCCCGCCCATCTGGGGATACTCATTTTTTATGGTGTTATAGCCGTGGGGGCAGAGGCAAATAATTTTTTTGACTCCGTATTTATTGAACGTTTCGATGTTGTGGGCAGCCAGAGTCTGGTATAAATATTCATTACCCAGCCGCCGCGCCGGATCACCGCAGCATTGCTCCTCATTACCCAGGCAGGCAAAGCTTATTCCCGCTTTATGCAGCAGTCTCACCAGGGCCTCCCCTACTTTCTTATAGCGGTCATCGAAAGCCACCGCACAGCCGGTATAAAACAGATATTCAAATTCGCGTCCATCCTCGGGCACCAGATTAATGAGGTCGCGCACGCCCTTATCTATCATCCAATCAGCCCGGCAAGCCCATCCCACACCCCAGGGATTATAATTACGTTCCAGATTGGTAAAAGCAGCCTGGGCCTCACCCGGCATATCCCCCTGCCACATAACCAGATTACGCCGCATCTCGGTGATTTTATGCAAATGTTCTATAAACATGGGGCAATGAACTACACAAGCCCGGCAATTGGTGCATGCCCAAAGTACATCGGGAGTGACCACATCGTATATCAGGCTGGCTTCACGGGGGTCGATTTCTTCACGTTCACTGGAAGTGGTCATCGCCAGTTCACCATTTTCTTCGGGTTGTTGATGGGTTAGATAGGCTGCTTTGTCGTCCATGTGTTTTTTCATGGCCTGGATAAGGGTTATCTTGGGGTTTAGCGTTTTGCCGGTCATATAAGCCGGGCAATTTTCCTGACAGCGCCCGCAACGAATGCAGGCATCCAGATCCATGAGGTCTTTCCAGCCCAATTCTTCTATTTTCTCTACCCCAAACTGTTCGGCTTCTTCTATATTTTCAACCATGCGGCAGGCGCTGGGGTCAAAATCACGAAAGCCATAGTTAAGCATACCCGTAAAAATGTGCCATAGTTTGGTAAAGGGAACCAGAGCTATAAATAGGAAGGCCAACACCATGTGGGACCACCAGTTGATGCGGTGCCAGAACAGAACCTGGGCCAGGGAGGAACCTTTGAAAAGACCGGCAAAATACCAGCCGATGGGTGATGCCGACTGTTCATAGGCTAAACGTTGCAGGTCCGGAGCCAGCTTCATCTGGGCGGCCAGGCGCAAACCTTCGATAACATAACCACCCAAAAGGATAACCGCAATCAGCAGCAGAAGCCAGCCATCAAGCGGTTTGGTGTCATTGAGCCGGTCCGGCCTCATTATGTAACGTATGACAGCCAGACCCAATACCCCTATTAAGGCAAGAAAACCGGTTACATCAGCCAGCCAGGAGAGTCCGATATAGTAATTGCCGGTTAAAGGAGGAAAATTGATTTTATCCCAACTGGCGAAACTGGCGGTAGTGATGAGCAGCACCACAAAACCCCAGAAGAGCATCAAATGCAGCCAGCCGGGCAAAGGTTTGCGTATCACCCGCAGCTGGCCAAAGGTATAGGAAAGCCAGGATAAGATACGGCGCCCGGCCTGGTCGTTGCGATGCTGTTCACCCTGGCCCAGTTTCCATACCTGGACCCGGTTGTAAAAACCGTAAATGAAGATACCCAAAGGAATCAACATCAGTATATAAATCAGCCATTCGTAGGGTATATTGGCCCCCACCACGCGCATGGGAACATTATAGCCGCCCTCCAGCGGTTCATAAGCAAATATCATGATTATAATCCCTGCCTCCTTCAGCAAATTATAGTCTCATGGTAATTTGCCCTAAGGAGACAGAAATTATTACAGGCACGGGGATGGTCAGTTGCCTGAGTTCCCATGCCTGGATTGTGCCGGTTTAAGTCCTATTTGCGGTGGCGGCCGGAGTCGCGTTTGCGTTGGGATGAGGGCGGGCGTTTGTTGCCGGCCGGTTTTCTCCGGAACCGTTGCTCATCAGCCGTTATGTCAACCGGAGTCATGTCCGGTTGTTTGGTCAGCAATTTTAAAGCGGCGGACAAGAGTGTGACGGAATCATGCTCATCCAGTAATTCCTGGGCTAATTTATGGTAGGCGGAGAAGTCTGCCTCCTCCACCACCTGCATTAACTTCTCGACCGCCAGGTGCTGCTGCCCTTCGATGGCTTCTATCAGGGAAGGTACCGGTTTACGGATCAGCCGGCGTTTGATGGCATGTTCTATGTTTTGCAGCTGTCCGAATTCCCGCGGAGTTATAAAGGTCATTGCTATTCCCGGTTTTCCGGCCCGGCCGGTGCGCCCGATCCGGTGCACATAACCTTCCGGATCCTGGGGAATGTCAAAATTATAGACATGGGTTACTCCGCTTATATCAAGACCCCGGGCCGCCACATCGGTCGCCACCAGAATCTCGGTCGTGCCTTCCCGAAAATGGTGCAGTACACTGTCACGTTTGGATTGGGTCAAATCACCATGCAGCCCTTCGGCTGAATAACCGCGCGTGTTCAAAGCCTCAAAAACTTCATCGACCCTTCTCTTGGTGCGGCCAAAAACGATAGCCAGGTCGGGTGACTGGATATCCAGCAGACGGCACAGGACATCGAATTTCTGACTTTCCTGCAGCTCGATATAGTATTGTTCGGTATCAGGAACGGTCATTTCTTTACTTTTGATGCTTATGATAACCGGGTCCTGCATGTACTGCCGGGCCAGGTTTTGTATAGCTGCAGGCATAGTGGCGGAAAACAACAGGGTCTGCCGCTGGGAAGGCACTTGTTCAAGGATGGTTTCTATATCTTCGCGAAAGCCCATATCAAGCATTTCATCCGCTTCATCCAGAACTACCATGGCCAAATGCTGTAAACGCACCGTCTTTCTGCGCAGATGGTCCATTAAACGGCCCGGGGTCCCGACGATAATCTGGGGCCTTTTCTTAAGGGCCTTAATCTGGTAGGTTATTTCCTGTCCGCCGTAGATGGGCAGAGAACGAATACCTTTGTACTGGCCTATCTTGTTTAATTCTTCGGCTACCTGAATGGCCAGTTCCCGGGTAGGGGCAATTACCATGCCCTGGATAGCTTCTATATCCGGATCTAATTTTTCCACCATCGGGATGCCGAAGGCAGCGGTTTTACCGGTTCCGGTCCGGGCCTGGCCAATTACATCCTGATCATTGAGGACAACCGGTATGGTTTTTTCCTGTACCGGAGTAGCTTCTTCAAAACCCATATGGGCAGTTGCTCGAATTACTGAATCACTGAGATTCATTGCATTGAATACTGGCATTAACTCATCTCTCTTTCTGATTGTCGAATAGGTGTAATATTTTACCTCATCTAGCCAAGCATATCAAATGAGGTATCTTTTTTTGCATAATTACAAAAACCCCATTTGTCATTGTTATGAATAACGTTTTTTGTCATCCTGAACTTGGGCTATGTCATCCTGAGCGAAGCCGAAGGATCTTCCCCGCTCGGAGATTGAAAGATCCTTCACTACGTTCAGGATGACATTAGGGAAAAGTTAATTATGCAAAACTCTCATAGTATAGTATAAACATTACCGTTTAATTTCATTAGCCCACGATTATGCTGTGGCCGCCGGATTGAGGTATGACCTGGATCTGGGTGGTAATGCGCTCCTTTACCGCGGCAATATGGGAAATGACACCGATCAGCTTACCTTCCTGCTGGAGTTCGGCCAGGGTGTCGAGGGCCATTTCCAGGGCATCTTCATCCAGAGTGCCGAAGCCCTCGTCCAGGAAGAGGGAATCGACCCGGACCTGGCGGCTTGCCATATTGGAAAGTCCCAGAGCCAGGGCGAGGCTGACTATGAAGCTCTCTCCCCCGCTGAGGTTACGGGTGGAGCGAATTTTGCCGGCCTGATAATTGTCTATGACATTTAACTCCAAAGGCTGCCGGTCATCCCGGATCAGCAGGTAGCGGTCGCTTAATTTCTGCAATTGCCGGTTGGCATGATTTATCATGATCTCAAAGGTCAAACCCTGGGCGAAATTACGGTATTTTTTCCCGTCAGCCGAGCCGATTAGTTCGTGCAGGTTATTCCAGCGCAGGGTTTCTTCTTTTTGGATACGTATTTTCTCCAGCAGTCCTTTTTGCCTGGTTTGGATCAGCTCATTTTCCTGGAGGGTTTGAGTGAGGCCGCCTATTTGCCGCTGGCATTCTTTCAGGTCTGCCTCTTTGGCGGTCAACTGTTCCTGCACCTCATCATAGGCCTGGTCCGTCATGTTCTTGCTTTCTTCCGTCACCAACAAGGTAGTCTTGTCGTGCAGAAGGGTTTCCAGCCGGGTCTTTTCCTCCCGCAGCGCTTGGACCTCTTTCTCCAGCCCTTTTCTGGCCGATTCGGTTAAACAGGCCTCACGATAATCGGCTTCATCCTGAAAACCGGCTGCTGCCAGACGGTCAAGCATCTGCCGCTCAGCCTGCTGCAGTACCGTTTTACGCTCTTCCATAGTCTGTTCCAGGGACTTGATCTGGCTTTGCACATGACTGCACTCCTGCTCGGTCCCGGTATAAAGAGTCCGGGCTTGCTCTAAAGCTTGGGCAGCGGTTTCGACTGCACGAGCGCAGTTTCTTTCTTCCTGGTCGGGATTTTTCTCAGCATATAAATTGCAACGCCGGCCCACCAGCTCATTATGCTCCCGGGCCAATTCTTCATATACTTTTTGCTGCTGTTTTAATTCTTCATTTAATTTGTTCAATAAAATTTGATTTTTACCGAGATCATTAACCAGAGCGGCGATGCTCTCCTGCTGCCGGTTTTGCGCGGATTGCTTTTCCAGCCAGGTGTCCCGCCTTAAGGTCAGCCGCCTAAGGATAGTATCAAGCGCGGAAATGCGCAGCTCGTCTATCCCATAAGAGGCTATTGCCTTTAATATCTCCTGCCGGTTGGATTGGACTTGCTCTTTGAGTACAGCATACTCCTGGATTAAGCGCTGGTGCTCACGCTGGGCCAACTCTCTTTCATAATGGGCCTGCTGCCAGGCTTGTTCGGAAGCCGTAAAGGCACTTCGGGCCTTTTCCAGATCGTTCTGGGAGTTTTTAGCTTCTTTGGTCCTGGCTTCAACCTTGGCAATCAAGTCGGAAGCGAATTTTATCCTGGCCTTAACCCGGGTAAGCTCGTCCTGTATCTGGCCTAAAGGCTGGTTGGAAGCTGTCATCTGCAGTTTATCAAAATTTCCCCGGCACTCATTCTGCCCATCTGTAAGGGCGGTGCTTTTGGCTGCAATATCGCTCCCGATTTGCTCCAGGTCTTTGTCCGTCCCGGCCTGACTGATCTTCAGGGCTGACAGTTGCCGGTTGGCTTCTTTTAGCTGGGCCTGGGCTTTTATATAATCCAATTCCGTCTGGTCCATGACCGGTGCCCCACCGGCATAGGGGTGTTCGGTGGCGCCGCATAATGGACATGGTTTGCCCTCCTCCAGATAGGCCCGCTCCTCTTCCAGACTGCGGATGCGTTTTAAAAGCTCCAATTGGGTACCAAGATGACCGGCTTCCCGCTCCCATTGACTGACCTGGTCCTGACCGGCCTCGATATCCTTGCCCAGGCGCTCCTTTTCTGCTATCAAGGTCTGCCGGCCGGCCAACAATTCGTCCCGGGTCTGCTGCGTTAGATCAATTTGCTCCAGACTGGAAACGGTCTGTTGCAAAAGATTTTGACGGTCCTTTAAGGCTGCCAATTCGTGGTGCCAATCGCCCAGTTCCCTCTCACCCAGAAGGTTATCAATCTCCCCGATAATAAGCTGGTGTCTCTCTTGGGCCCGGGTAAGGTCGGCCTGGAGTTTCTCCTGTCTGGATTGATGGAGGCTGCAGGCATCGGCAGCCGAAATCTCGCTTTGGGAGGCTGCCAGTTGGGCCTGGCCGGTATCAACATAGCGGTCATGAACGGCGGCCAAAGCCTCAAACATTTTCCCAATAGCGGCAAGGTTTGTCACCAGATCGGCATCCAGGCGGTTTTGGGTGAGATAGTTTTGTACTTCACTTAAGGCTGCCCGCGATCGTTGCAATGTCTGGTCATTATCAACCACGCGCTGTTCCAATTCCAGGCGCTGTTTTTGAATTTGTTGTAAAGCCTGATCACAGATCTTGAGGCGGTTCTTCTTCTCCTTGATTTTGAAATCTATTTCACGTACGGCTTTAATTATTTGAGCTTCATCATCCTGGGCGGCCCGTGCTTCTTCCCACCGGGTCTGAGCCAGCTGCCGGGCGGCCAGGGCTGAGGCCAGGGTCTGTTGCAGGGTCTCCAGTTTCTCGCCGGCCCGGGTCCGGCTTTCGCTGTCTTGCTTTTGCTGGTCGCGCAGATTTAATAATTTTACTACCGGACCTTCCAGGGCCAGAGCCTGATTGGCCCGTTCCAGTCTCTCGGCCCGGGGCTGAAATTCTTCCTGCTTTTTATTGAAATCTTCATATTTTATCTTAAGACTGGCTATCTCTTTTTTAAGACCGGCTATTCCCTCCAGCGAGGTACGGCTCCGCTGCAGGGCACTCACCTGCCGGGTCACTTCACTTTCTTCTTGGAGTCTGGAATCCAGCTCAGTGCGCAGAGCGTTTACCTCTTCCCCGCTTAAAATCCGCATACCGCCCAGAACATTTTCCAGCTCCTTCAACTGCCGGTTATTATCCGCCTGCTGTTCATGTACTTTAATCGAAATACGGCTGTAGATGTCAGTGCCGGTAATCTGTTCCAAAATGGGAGCGCGTTCGTCGGGAGCGGCCTGCAAAAATGCGGCAAATCCTCCCTGAGCCAGAAGCATGGAACGGGTAAAACGGTCGAAATCCATGCCGCAGACCTGTTCAACCTTTTGGACTACATCACGCAGTTTATTTTCCAGTACCTTGCCGCTGTCCGCTTCGGCGATTTCATGCCGGGGATTCTGCAACTCGCCATCCGGTTTGTTGCGGGCCCGGTGCTGGCTCCAATGGCAGCGGAAACGGCCCTCCGCAGTCTGAAAAGTGGTTTCGGCGAAACATTCCCCGGTCTGGCGCGACATTATCTCATTGCCGCTTTTGTTGACGCGGTTAAGCCGCGGCGTCCGGCCATACAGGGCCAGGCAGATGGCATCCAGAATGGTGGTTTTGCCGGCTCCGGTAGGGCCGGTAATGGCGAATATACCGCTGTTTATAAAGGCGGGCCGGGTAAAATCGAGGTACCACTCACCGGAAAGAGAATTTAAGTTTTTAAAGCGTACCGTTAAAATTCGCATAATATCTCCTGATGCTTTGAACTTTATCTTTACAAGACATTCCTTATTTATACCTGCCAGTCCATATCATCCCGAGTGTCAGCATATGTCATCCTGAGCATAGCGAAGGATCTTAGATGTCCCAGATCGCGGTTAGATCTCTCCATTCAGGATTTAAGTTTTCAATCAATGCATTCTTTTTTGCCCGGGTCCAGCCTTTAATTTGTTTTTCCCTGGTAATGGCAGCTTTTATGTCAGATGTACTTTCGAAATACACCAGCTTGTTCACATTATACTTTTCTGTAAATCCTTTAACCAGCTTGTTTTTATGTTCATACATCCTTCGTTCCAGATTATTTGTAACACCAGTATAAAGGACTTTATTATTCCAGCTGGTTAACATATAAACATAGTACATGCGAAGCACCTTAGTTAAGATTCTTCACTTCGTTCAGAATGACAGAGCCGCTCATTTAGAATGACTTAGCTGCCGGTCATCCTGCTCCAGCCTGGTCAGCACTTCCTGATAAGTTTTTTGCAATGATGCGCGCTGCTCTTCCGGCACGTCGTGCGCATCGAGGCAGCGTGTGAATACCTGATTAAGATCCAGCTCATCCAGGGTTTCTTCACTATGTTCGGGATTCAGGACCCGCTGAATCACCCGGTTATTCCTGGCCCGCAATATCTCCAGCCTGGTTCCGGCTGTAGCCTGGTCCAGGCGTTCCCGCAAATCACTGATGATTTCATTTCCTTCGTATATTATTTCCAGCCACACCGGACTGGCGCTGGCTTTCAGTTCATCAAGACGCCGGGCAATAGTTTCCCAATCTCCCTGGATGCGTTCCAAGGCCTGGAATGAAGGAACCGGCAGGGCGGTAACTGCCGGCTGGGACCCGTCAAAATCCACTTCATATACCTGCTTGGCCTGACCGGCTTCGCCAAATCCCATGGGCAGCGGGGAACCGGAATAGCGTCTGGTATCAGAACGGCCCACCTGCTGAGGAATATGCAAATGCCCCAGGGCCAGGTAGTCGATTAGGGGCGGGAAAACATCATTCCCTACCCGGGCCAGTGACCCTACATACAGGCTACGTACCCCGTCACCTTCGACCGTCCGGCCGCCGGCGGCAAAGAGGTGGCCCATGGCTGCGACAGGCAGGACTCGATTAAGCCTGGTCCTGGTTTGCTCGGCCACCAGGCAAACTTCCTGGTAATGCCTGCGAATACCTTCCAGTAATTTTGCTTCTTTATCGGCCGGGCTTTCACCCGCTTCCGAAGTTCGTATGTCACGGTCCCTCAGATAAGGTACGGCACAAACGATCAGGGCCGGTTCACCCTGCCGGTCATCCAAAACCAGTACTTCGTCCGCCGCCGAACCGGTGATAGAACCGATCACATGCACGTTGAGGTAACGCAGTACTTCCCGGGGGGCATTCAAAAATGAAGGAGAATCGTGGTTGCCGGCCGTTATTACCACGTGACGGCAGGACGATTCGGCCACCCGGCACAAAAAACGGTAATACAATTCCTGCGCTTGGTTGCTGGGCGTACTATTGTCAAAAACATCCCCTGCCACCAGCAGCGCATCCACATTTTCAGCGCTGATCAACTTAACCAGCCAGTCCAGAAAAGCTTCGGATTCTTCATATCTTTTACGCCCGTATAACGACCGGCCGATGTGCCAGTCGGAGGTGTGGATTATCTTCATGATTTTTCTCCGCATTTATATTTATACAGTTTTTCAATTCCATATAGGTATGCCACAATCCTGCCGGCATGTGAAATCGTTCCCGCGGTACAATGTTACTTTATTGGAATTTTTTAATACGAAAATATAAAACCGTAGACCGGTCTATGCCCTGCGGGTACAACTGATGTTCCCTTGCGACTATTAAGGACGCAGGCCGGTGCAGAGAATAACACGTAAAAACCCAGCCCTGAGGCCCACTCCTAACGTCGGGGCCGTAGGGCAGGCTACGTACTATAAGACATACTAATTTTAGCTAATCGTGGCATGCAGACATGGACGGTTAATAAGCAATAAAAAAATAAGCCGGCTGCCTGCATCTGCCATTGCTAGTAATTAAAATGACTATTATAATAAATAATGTTCTGTAGAGAACGATTTTGTTAACTGATTGAAACCCGGATTAAAACTTGCGAAAGGACGTGCTCTATTTTGTCACCCAACCACGAAATGCCTCATGAGATGCTAATAGATTTACTGCGGGAAGTTAACCGGGGAATAGGTAAATACGTGCAGGAAATACTGGCAGAGCATGATATACCAGTAACCAACATGATAATGGCCCGGCAAATCGGAAAGGCACCAGGTATAACCATTAGTGCCCTGGCTCGTAAAACAGGTATGGCCAAATCTCATGTTTCCAATATCATACGGGAACTGCAACAGAAAGACTGGGTGGAAAAAAAAGAGGATGCCGGCGATCAGCGTGTAATAAAGCTCTATCTCACTCCGGCTGCTGCCGAATATTTGGATACCATACGCCAGGACATAAGAAATAAGATTAATGAACTGGTAGCGGACGTCCCGGAGCAGGAAGCCCTGGATCTCATTAAAGGGTTAACAGATATAAAAGCTGCCCTGGAGCGAAACCGGAAATAAGAAAGCCAGGCCAAGGAACCATTCCCCTGCCTGGGCCTGTGTTAATCATGAGAGTTTCCATTTGTCATTGCTATGAATAAGTGCTGGTTTGTCACCCTGCATATTATTTATATGTCATCCTGAGTGCAACGAAGGATCTTTCCCGCTCAAAGACGTAAAGATTCTTCACTAACGTTCAGAATGACACTCTATTCGTTTATCGTGGTGCGACCGCGTGATAATTCTGCGCCTTAGCGAAGAGAATCTTAATATCCTTCGGCTTTGCCTCAGGATGACATTCGCAAAGTTAATCTGGGTCCTTAAGTGTTGGATTTTTCACTATTTTTATGAAAGGAGTCGGGGGTGAAGTCACCTCGCTAAAGTATGTTCAAATTATACCGTAATTTAAAGCCGTTTGCCTTTTCTGCGGCGGCGGTCGTATTGCTGGTGTTCTTACAGACACTATCGGAGTTGTATTTACCGACTTTGATGGCCGATATCGTTGATACCGGCATAGTCAAGGGCGATATTGATTACATTATTAGAATTGGGGGGTTGATGCTCCTCGTGGCCGGCATCGGTACCGTTTGCTCAGTAATGGCCAGTTTTTTATCTTCCAAAACAGCCACCGGCTTTGGTACTATTTTACGCCGCAAGATTTTTGCCCGGGTGGAAAGTTTTTCCCTGCAGGAGTTTAACCATTTTGGCACTGCCACACTTATAACTCGGACTACCAACGATATTAACCAGCTGCAGACGGTTACCTTTATGATCATGCGCATGATGATCATGGCTCCTATCATGTGTATCGGCGGCATTATCATGGCGATATCTAAAGACCGGCCGCTGTCGCTGGTCATTGTAGCAGTCATCCCGGTCATTGCCATTGTAATCGGGTTTACCATGAGCAAAGCCATACCCCTTTTTAAATTGATGCAGTTAAAGATCGATAAATTAAATCTGGTACTGAGGGAGAATTTGACCGGGATCCGCGTAATACGGGCTTTTAACCGGATTGAGAAAGAAAAGGCGCGTTTCGAAGATGCCAATGCCGATCTAACCGAAAATGCCATTAAGGTCAACAAAATAATGGCCGCCTTAATGCCTGTCATGATGCTGGTAATGAATTTGACTATTATAGGCATTATATGGTTTGGCAGTATCCGTATCGACCACGGCGACATGCAGGTGGGCTCACTGATGGCGTTCATCCAGTATGCCATGCAGATCATGATATCACTGGTTATCTTCTCCATGATGTTTATTATGGTACCGCGGGCTTCGGCCTCGGCGGTGCGAATCAATGAAGTGCTGGAAACCGTGCCGGTTATCACCGATGCTGAAAAATCAGCAAGTCCAGGAACCAAAAAAGGACTGCTGGAATTCAGGGATGTCACCTTTAGCTTTCCCGGTGCCGAACAGCCGGCCTTAAGTAATATCTCTTTTACCGCGCGGCCCGGTGAAACAACCGCTATCATCGGAGGGACGGGTTCAGGTAAAACCGCACTGGTCAGCCTTATCCCGCGTTTTTACGATGTTGACCGCGGCAGTGTACTGGTGGACGGGATGGATGTCAGGGAAATGCCCCAATCCAGCCTAAGAGCTAAAATCGGGTTCGTTCCGCAAAAAGCGGTGCTTTTTACCGGTACCGTTACCGATAATATAAGGTACGGCAAGGCAGATGCCACGGCTGAAGAAGTGCGGCAGGCGGCTGCCACCGCGCAGGCGCTGGAGTTTATCGAGGGTATGAAAGAAGGCTTTGATGCCGTTATCGAACAGGGCGGTATCAATGTATCGGGAGGACAGAAACAGCGCCTGGCTATTGCCCGGGCTCTGGTCAGGAGGCCAGAAATATATATTTTCGATGACAGCTTTTCGGCCCTGGATTTCAGGACTGATGCCAGGCTGCGGGGAGCACTTAAGCAGGAAACGGCTGAAGCGACAGTATTAATCGTGGCCCAGAGGGTTACCACGGTTATGGAGGCAGACCGGATAATTGTTCTGGATAATGGTGAAATGGCCGGAATGGGCAGCCATAAGGAACTTATAAATTCCTGTGCAGTATATCGCGAAATCGTATACTCTCAGTTGTCAGAGGAGGAACTGGCATGAGCAAAGAACGTGACAGGCAAGGTTTTAAGGGCGACCATGACGGCGGTCCCCGGGGTGGCCCGATGGGACCCCTGGGAAGGCCGGTGGAAAAGGCCAAAGATTTTAAGGGGACTTTTAAAAGACTCCTGGGTTATTTAAAACCACGCCGGTATCGTCTGCTGGTGGTACTCTTGATGGCCATTTTAAGCACGGTTTTCAACATTGTAAGCCCTAAGATCATGGGTAAAGCCACCACCAAACTATTTGAGGACCTCATGCTTAAATTCCAGCATGTGCCGGGAGCGGCGGTTGATTTCAATTATATTTTGCATATTTTATATATTCTGGCCGGGCTATATATAGCAAGCGCGTTTTTCGGCTATCTGCAGCAGTATATTATGGCCAGCGTGGCGCAAAAAACTGTTTATGATATGCGTCAGGACATAAACCTGAAGCTGTCACGTTTGCCCTTAAAGTTTTTTGATGCCCGGACTCATGGGGATATCTTAAGCCGGGTAACCAACGATATTGATAATATCGCCACTACCCTGCAGCAAAGTTTGACCCAGCTGATTACTTCAGTAGTAACGCTCCTGGGCGTTTTAATCATGATGCTGACTATAAGCCCCTGGCTGACTTTAATATTTCTGGTAGTCCTGCCCCTTTCCGCCCTGGTGACCAAGGCTGCAGCCTCGCGTTCGCAGAAGTTTTTTGCCGGGCAGCAGAAAGCCCTGGGCGAATTGAACGGCCATGTGGAGGAGATGTATACCGGTCATCAGGTGGTAAAGGCGTTCGGACACGAGGGCGAATCGATTGAGAAATTCAATACTATCAATGCCAGGCTCTATGAGGAAGGCTAGAAGGCGCAGTTTGTTTCCGGTATTATCATGCCCTTGTTAACTTTTATCAACAATATCGGCTATGTGCTGGTAAGCGTCGTAGGCGGAATATTTGTTATTCACAAGACCATTACGATTGGTGATGTGCAGGCATTTATCCAGTACTCCCGCCAGTTTACCCAACCCATCGTCCAGACGGCCAATATTGTAAATATCATTCAATCAACGGTGGCGTCGGCCGAGCGGGTTTTCGAAATTCTGGATGAAACGGAAGAAATACCTGATGACGAAAATGCCCGGGTTATTAATTTCCCGCAGGGCAATGTCCGGTTTCATAATGTTAAATTCAGCTACCAGCCTGACACTTCTCTGCTCGAGGATATGAATATCGATGTAAAATCAGGACAGACGGTCGCCATAGTAGGTCCCACCGGCGCCGGCAAAACTACCCTGGTCAACCTTTTAATGCGCTTTTACGAAATCGAAGGCGGCAGGATCACGGTAGACGGGATGGATATCAGGGATCTGAAACGGGGAGCTTTACGCAGCATTTTTGGCATGGTCCTGCAGGATACCTGGCTTTTTAACGGAACCATAAGGGATAATATAGTTTACGGACGCGAGGGAGCCGGCGAAGATGAAATTGTACGTGCGGCCCGGGCGGCTCATGCCGATCATTTTATCAGGACTCTGCCGGAAGGCTACGATACGGTACTTGATGAAGAAGCATCCAATATATCACAAGGTCAAAAACAGCTGTTGACTATTGCCCGGGCCATATTGGCCGATCCGGCTATCCTTATATTGGACGAAGCTACCAGCAGTGTTGATACCAGGACCGAGGTCTATATCCAAAAAGCTATGATCAACCTGATGCATAAGAGAACCAGTTTTGTTATCGCCCACCGGTTGTCTACCATTCGGGACGCAGATTTGATTCTGGTTATGAATGAAGGCAGGGTTATCGAAAAAGGTAGCCACCGGGAATTACTGGCACAGCAGGGATTCTACGCCGACCTCTACAACAGCCAGTTCACCGGGGCCAGCTTGGAAGACCGGGTAGGGTAATAAACGAATAAAAACTGAATAGTTATTAATTTGACAAAAAAGTGAGCTTTAATAAAGCGCTCAAAATGATAAAAATGGGCTTTGTTAAAGCTCGAAAGGATGGTATATTTAGTTTTCTCTTTTTTCAATTTGTCCATTTTCCAGTATAAACGTTTTATCAGCAAAAGCCGCCATATTCGCGTCATGTGTTACCATCATAATCGCTGTATTCTGATTCTTACATATATCTTTCAACAAGGTTATGACTTCTTTGCTTGTTGCGCTATCAAGATTACCGGTTGGTTCATCGGCCAAAACTAGCTGCGGGTTGTTAATTAAACTGCGTGCAATAGCTACTCTTTGACGTTCGCCATAACTCATCTGATTAGGATATTTTCCTAGATAAGATTTTAATCCCACCTGTTCAAGTAATGTTACTGCCTTGGCTTTCTTTTCATCATATTCTTCAATTATTTCGTTATTAAATAACCTGGGAATTAAAACATTGTTTAATGCAGTCAAAAAAGGAATCAAGTAAAATCCCTGGTAGACAAACCCAATTTTGTGCAGGCGCATTTTTTGTTTAATGTCTGCACTAGTTTGTTCCAACTTATTTGAGAAGAGAGTCACTGAGCCCGAATACTCGTCATCAAGAGTTCCCACAATGTTTAGCAGTGTCGTCTTGCCTGCACCTGATGTACCCATTATTGCAACAAACTCACCATTGTGAATATCAAAAGACAAATTATTTAAAATTTCTATTAAACCTGTTTTAGAAGTATATCGTTTACTTAGATCTTTTACGGACACAAAAACATTCATAAGCCTTCCTCCCTATTTAATGAATATGCAATAGAATATTTACGAATATATTGAAACCCCATAACCAGTACAAGCAATAGGGCAATTAAATCAATCAGAACAGCAAAACCAATAAGATTAAGCCAAGAGTTACCCGGGAAATAGTAAAAATGCATTTTCGTAAAATACAGGTATGCTAACCATAACGAGAATGCCGTGACTATGCATAGAATGGAAAATGCCTTTGTGAAAAAATGAGTGTAGAAGAACCGAATTGGTACTCCACATGCGTATAGTATCGTATATAATTTTCGATCTCTTCTCAAAATGAGGATAAAAAGAGTCAAAACAATAACCATATAAATAATCAGGAGATTTACCCGTTGATTTTTAATTGTACCTGCGGCAAAACGCTCAAACTCTTCATTTTCGGAATTTATTCTCGCTGTTCTCCATTCAGTTGTAAAATTAGTAAAACCAATAATACTAGATATCCATGAGTCCAAATTTTTTATATGTACATCATTGTTTAGATTAATATAAATACTCGTATAATACGCTGGTTTATTAGAAGAGCTAACTTTCTCTGTTGCTTTATAGATCACATGTTTATACGGCCTATAATCAGCAATGACGATTGCTCCATAGGAGGATTCGTATAAAATACCACTAATTACGTATTCAATTCCATCATTTAATTCATAATTCTCCCAACCAATTCTAATATGATCACCAACCGTAATTCCCAGGTAATCCGCAACTCTAGCGCTGACTACCGCTGAGTCGGGTTGAAATGATCCTTTCATCAATATAGTCTCATTATTTGGAAGCAAGATTCCTGCCTTTTTCATGTCATCTGCAAACCAAGTGGTCGAATTGACCGTCCTGGAGTTTTGAATATTCATAATACGAAGCCCACCCCAATTACTTAAACCGACTAAGCTGTCAATTTCCTTTTGTTTAGTTAGGGCAGAAAGATTTCTTGTATTAAAAGGGCCCGAAATGCTTATATCATATTGTGCACCTTCGAAGGGTCCTATGCGTAGAAACCTGTAAGCTTCTGGCATCAAAAAGGTTACGGTAGTGGCTGAAAAGAGTATGGATAGGATAAGAAGCTTCATTATATATTTTCTAGGATTCTTGCGCAAATCGTTCCATATTAATCTAAATGAAAGAGAAAACATAAATAACACCATCCTCAAACATCAATCGGAAACGAGATTAGTTACTTGTAACCGTAAAGTAATCCGTCTCCCAGTGATCAGGGATCAAATAGCTGCTGCCCCACATACCTTTGTGGACGCCGTATTCATCGCTCTTTGCCTTCATTTTAAGGGCATAATACGTATTTTGGTTGTACCATACCACACCTGAATCATAAACCCAGCAATCTCCTCCAAATTCGTCCCTATTTTGTAAGGTAATGCTTTTATAGGGAAGATTGGTTCTGGAAACAATTGAAGGCTGACTGCACCAATGGTCTATTAACATCTCAAAACGAGCATCAACATTTGGTTTAATGGGAACTGGATCTGGAATATAATACGTAGTCCATCCTTCACCTTCGGCATAGGTGTATTCATTGAGTGATACTTCAATTGGGCTAAAATAGAATGACCATTGCGTCACTGACATGGGCCCTACTTCATCTTCTTGAACTGCCACAGAATTCGCTGGGACATCTGCAGCAAAAGCAACACAGCATGACATCATCACCGATAATGCCACCAAGACAGCTACTATTCCTGCTTTTCTTTTTAAAAACATTAAATACCAACCTCGCTTTCAACTATAATTTAACGGACAACACTCACTACCCTCCTTACCTCTGTATTTTGGTAAAATAATATTACCAAGTATGATTCCACTGCAAAAACAGGGAATTCCACCCCGTAGGGGTTTCAACTAGAAAAA
>ENA-UOOE01000881-UOOE01000881.1-fermentation-metagenome-genome-assembly--contig:-NODE-881-length-27371-cov-6.563260_pt1 | contig 27371 bp, 14 predicted proteins | sample MGYA00245776_ERZ724021 | MGnify/ENA primary metagenome ERZ724021 (study PRJEB28704, sample SAMN03018321) | fermentation metagenome | biome: anthropogenic terrestrial biome; feature: soil; material... | reverse complement strand
TACAGGAAAAACCAGTGATTGACTATATAGAAACGGAGGACATGGCAATGTGGTACGACACTAAACGTGAACGTTTTTACGCTGTTTTCCATGCATTTGCCGGATTTATAGGAATGGTCACCTCCACAGATGGTAAAGACTGGAGGCAAGCTACTGAATACATCGTTATCCCCAAGAGAATATTGATGACAAACGGCCAATTCTGTCTTCCTGACCGGCTGGAACGTCCTTTCGTAGTAGTAGAAAACGATGAACCGCAGGTACTGGTATTATCAGCTAAAAAAGGGGACGATTCTTATCTGGTATTTATTCCGGTTAATCAGGAAAAAGATAATACTCCCTCTACTATTATAGTATCTGATAAAGTAAAACAGACAGTTAAATTCGGTGTGGATGCTGAGAGGCTTTGGGACTGGGACAGGAATATGAAAGAAGAACTGGCCCACCTGGCGGTTAACGAAATGAAAAGTGAATATATTCGTGTCGCCATCGATGCCACCTATGAAAGGGAGGAAGGAGTCAAAAATGAAAATGCCTACGATGATGAGATTGAAATGATGAATGTCATCCAATCGGCAAATCCGGATATTCAGTTTTTTGCCAGCTCCAGGCCCCTCTTTGAAGCATATTCCAAAGACGAAAGAGAAACGATATGGGGTCATAAAGACAATACTCCCTGGTCACCCTATCCCCGATGGATATTAGATTGGAAGCAAGACGGAACAAAGAAGATGAAGGATGGTACAGTAGTGCCCAGATGGAAGGAAGAGATCCTTCACTTACCGAAACTGATCCAATATTTTGCAGATTATTTAAATCTCATGCACCGCAATGGTTTTAAGATAACCTACCTTGATGTGACGAATGAGAAAGAGACCATTTCTCCTTCTGCCAATAAATATATCCATGAAAATCTGCCGAAATTACTGGAACCGGGGGTACATATGCCCGGATTAGTAGTCCCATCATCTTGGGCCATTAGTGGAGCTACAGGCTGGCTGGACAAAGTAGATATATCAAAGGACGAACACGCCTCAATTGCAGTTGCCTCTACCCACAATACCGGACCAACAGGAGTATATGAAGAGTTTGTGGCAAGAGCCAACAAACTGGGCATAAAAGAGATATGGAATACCGAGATGCATGGGTGGACCGGTGTGGATCTACATGAAGAAATAATTACATCAGAGGTACTCTGGAAACATCTGCGTGCCGGATTTACAGGGATTGATACCTGGCTATTCTATGGACCGGCCAAAGGAAGAGGTCATACCATGATTTGGGTAGACCATCAAAATAAGACCTACACCAGATCAGGGAAATACGAAATCTTTAAACAAGTGGTCAATTATGCCGGCGGAGGGAATTATGTAGAGGTAACAATGCCCAATGAAGCCACCCCTACAGCCGCATTCATAAAAGACAACGTACTGTCGGTATGGGTATTGAATAAAAGCAGATTTCCCATGAATGAGACCCGATTCGATTTGGGGAAAAATAGAAAAATAAGGGAGGATCAATGCGAAGTGTACAGATGGCACAAAGATCTGCCGGGAGTAGGAGAAAAGAATGATCTTCCGGTTTCTCAGAATTCTTTCCATTACACTCTCGAAGACGAATCTTTATACTTCTTTAAAATTCAGTTAGACTAAGACACGGTATTTAATGAGTTTTCACAAATAAACAGATCATACAAAATGATAACAACGAAAAAAGTTTTTTTCAGTACGCTGTATTTACTGTTACTGTTGATAGCCTGCGCCAACCAGATACAGGACAGAAAAAAGGTACTCATCATTGGCGACTCAATATCCATAGGTTACACCCCTTTTGTAAAAAAATCCCTCTCTGACAAGGCGGATGTGTTCCACAATAAGGGAAATGCACAGCATACAGGGACCGGTAAAGAGATGCTGGAGGAATGGTTAGGAGACACGGAATGGGATATAATTGCTTTTAACTGGGGATTATGGGACCTGTGTTACCGTCATCCGGAATCAAAGGTGCAGGGTAACAGGGACAAGATTAACGGTACCGTCACATTTACCGTTGAACAATATGCGGCCAATATGGACACGATCGTTACCAGGCTAAAGGACACCGGAGCAAAATTGCTCTTTATTACTACCACCGTCGTCCCCTCCAACGAAGCAGGGCGATTTGAAGGTGATGAAATAAAATATAACAATGCTGCATTGGCAATTATGGAAAAGCATGGTATTCCTGTCCACGACCTTTATCAATATTCAATTGATATTCACAAAAGACACAGGCAAGGAGAAGGTGATGTCCATTACACTACTGAAGGTTATGAAGCACTGTCAGAATCAGTGATTGAAGCGATTAGAGGATTATTACAATAAAAATTCTCTGTCCGCAAAAATTATTAATCCATAGTCATATGAAACGTGTATTCTTCCCTCTATTATTTTTATTTATTATAGATGGCGTCATCCCTCAAACGCAGGTGAATGAGCTTTTGACTGAAAACCTTACCCTTCCCATAGGGTTGGATGTCTCCATACCCAGATTTACATGGCTGCTGGACAATAATACCCGGAATATTATTCAAACGGCTTATGAAATTGAAGTAAAATCAGACAACCTATTTGTTTGGAGAAGTGGTAAAGTAATATCAGACTCTTCTGTCCTTGTTGCATACAAAGGTGTTCCTTTGGAAAGTAACACTTTATATACGTGGAGAGTAAGAGTATGGGACAATACGGGGCAAATGTCAGACTGGAGTTCTTATACCCGGTTCCGTACCGGTTTTTTGCATTCGTCAGACTGGAAAGCACAATGGATCACCCCCGGTTTTGAAGAAGACACGATCAATCGTCCCTCTCCCTATTTAAGAAAGACATTTCAAACAAAAAAAGAGATCCGGCATGCTATCCTTTACGTTACATCACACGGCATGTATGAAGCATACCTGAACGGGAAGCGTGTGGGAGATGCACATTATACCCCGGGATGGACATCCTATCATAAACGATTGCAGTACCAGGTTTACGACGTTACCGACCTTGTACGACAAAATAATACGATCGCCGTAATGTTAGCAAGCGGATGGTATAGAGGGATTCTTGGATGGAGCAATAAAAACAACCACTATGGCCGTGACATAGCCTTATTATTTCAATTAGAGATTGAATATACCGACGGTATCCGAGAGAGAGTGATGTCAGATCCGTCTTGGAAAAGTTCCACAGGAAAAATCACCTATTCAGAGATCTATAATGGTGAAACAATCGATCTTCGTTTGGAAAAAGAGGGATGGATGCTTTCTCAATACGATGACTCACAATGGCAGGGTGTAAAAACGGCAAATTTTGATACAGCAAATCTGGTGGGTACCTATAACGAACCTGTCAGGCAACAGGAGATTTTTAACCCGGTCAGGATATTCAGTACTCCCAAAGGAGAACAGATTATTGACTTCGGCCAGAACCTGGCCGGTTGGATAAGGATGAAGGTCAAGGGAAAAAGCGGTGATATGATCACATTATCACATGCTGAAGTATTAGACAAAGAAGGAAATTTCCATACTGCCAACCTGCGTGCAGCTAAGGCACAATGTATTTATATACTAAAAGACACCAATAAAGTTATACTACATCCTCATTTCACATGGCACGGATTCCGCTATGTGAAAATTGAAGGTTATCCCGGAGAAATCAAACCAGAGAATTTTGAGGCAGTAGCCCTTTATTCCGATATGGAACCCACGGGCAGTTTTACCTCATCCCATCCGCTAATCAACCGATTACAAAGTAATATCCAATGGGGACAAAAAGGGAATTTCCTGGATATACCGACCGATTGCCCACAAAGAGATGAACGATTGGGATGGACGGGGGATATCCAGATTTTTGTCCCTACAGCAGTTTTCAACTTGCGGGTACATAATTTTCTAGCCAAGTGGTTACGGGATCTGGAAGCGGATCAATTGGCTACCGGTGAAGTGCCGAATTATATACCTGACCTGGGGAGTAACGCCAACCGGGCAGCTTGGGGAGATGCGGCTACAATTGTTCCTTGGGCACTCTATAAAACCTACGGCGATAAGCGGATCCTACGTCAACAATACGGCAGTATGAAAGCCTATGTAAAGAGTATTACCGATGTAACCCACGATGGGCTATGGGATAAAGGGTTTACTTTTGGGGACTGGCTGGCTTATTCTCCGGAAGAAGGAGAGAAAAAAACGCCCGGGACGAATAAATATATTATCACCCAGGCATATTATGCCAATTCGCTGCGTATCATGATGAATACCGCAAAGGTGTTGAACATCCCTGAAGATGAAATATATTATACAAACCTATTCGAACAGGCCACTAAAGCTTTTTATACGGCTTTTATCAATGAAAAAGGCGACTTGATCTCTCAATCACAAACGGCCTACAGCATAGCACTCGAATTCGGGATGATACCCCATCATCTTGAAAAACAGGCAGCAGCAAGGCTGGCTGAACTGATTGGAGATTTCGGTCATTTTACCACAGGGTTTTTAGCTACTTCACCTCTGCCCCATATTCTCCTTCAATACGGATATGGCGATCTCGCTTATAAACTTCTGGAAAGGGAAGAATATCCATCGTGGCTCTACCCCATTACGATGGGAGCAACAACGTTCTGGGAAAGATGGAATGCGATAAAACCAGATGGAAACTTTCAGACACAGAAACCGCAGAGTAACTCTTTCAACCACTATGCACACGGTGCTATCGGAGATTTTTTGTACCGGAAAGTTGCCGGACTGAACATAGCCTCCGGTGAAGATGCAGCAGGCTATAAACATATTCTTATAAAGCCCTGTCCCGGAGGAAGCCTGAAACATGCCCGCGCCACATTGAAGACCTATTACGGAACAGTGACAAGTGGCTGGCAATTGAATGATGAACAGATGGAAATGACGGTGGAAGTACCCGTAAATACCCGGGCAACTGTGTATCTTCCTTCAACCACATTGAAAAATATTACCGAAGGAGGTAAACCGATTGACCTGATAACCGAGATAACCATCCCGGATTTACAGGAAGATAACTATACTGTAATTCAGGTAGGATCGGGGAAATATCAATTTAAAATACAAACCCAATGAAATTTTAAAATAATATCAAACATGAAAAAAATGCAGAAATCGAAAAACAAACTGATACTGATTGGTCTATCTCTATTTTTCTTTTGTTCATTTCACATATATGGACAACAGAAGGAGTGGACTGGAAAAGTATGGGACGAAGAATTGAATGAACCCCTCATCGGGGTCACCGTTTCGGTAAAAGGAACCGGCCAGGGGACAATTACCGATGCAGACGGAGAATTTACGATCAGGGCAGAAGAAGGGCAGACATTGGTATTTTCATACATCGGCTATCATCCCGTAGAAGAAGTATTGAACAGTACTACAACAGCACTTGCCATTCTTATGCAGGAAGATACCAGGTTACTTGATGAAGTTGTTGTAGTTGGGTACGGCATACAAAAGAAAACATCGTTGGTAGGGTCTATTGCAACGACCAAAGGCGAAGAACTGATGAAGACAGGGAATGTAACCTCTGTATCAGAATCGTTACAAGGAGTGCTGCCTGGTGTCGTTTCAGTCATGGTCGATGGTAAACCCGGAGCTGATGAGGCCAATATTACCATCCGGGGCAGGAGCAGTTGGGTATCCTCAGAGCCATTGATACTTGTAGACGGGGTAGAAAGGGAAATGAATGATCTGGATATCCATGAGATAGAATCAATATCTGTTTTAAAAGATGCCTCAGCAACTGCGGTGTATGGGGTAAAGGGGGCAAACGGCGTAATTTTGGTCACTACCAAACGAGGAGAAAATGAGAGACCCAAGATAAATTTCTCCGCGAATTTCGGTTTCAAACAACCTCTTACCCACCCTGAATATGCCGATCATGTAACAGCCATGCAACTTTGGAATGAAGCTGCCAGAAACGATCTGCAATACGACGCGATAATACCCGAATCTACCATTGCAGCATGGGAAAATGCCTATGCTACCGGCAATATAGGTCCTTATAATCAATATTTCCCCGTAATTAACTGGTGGGATGAAATGGTAAAAGAGGTGGCTTTTTCCGAACAATATAATATAAATGTCAGCGGGGGATCAAATTTCATGAGATACTTTGCATCGGTAGGTTACCTGCACGACGGCGATGTGTATAAGACAAAGAAAAACGATCTCTTCGACCCTTCTTTCAACTATAAGCGCTACAACTGGAGGGCTAATCTGGATTTTAATCTGACAAAGACTACTGTTTTCACATTTAACTTCTCAGGCAGGCAAGGCTACCGGAATCAACCCGGGTATCGCGCCGACGGAAACAATGAGAATGACGATGCCTTCGGGCAGACACGATTTTTCCAAACGCTGTACAGTGCCCCCAGAAATGTGTTCCCGATCCAATGGCCGGATGGAACATACGGTGTTAGCACTCAGGCCGCTCAATCTGATAATTTATATCTGATGTTTGATATGGGACAAAGGATATATAAATACAACCAGAACTTTATTGATTTTTCATTAAATCAGGGGCTGGATTTTATTACAAAAGGTCTGAATTTCACGGGAAAACTGGCATATAATACCCAAATGAACCAGCAAAGCAGGATACAACGATATCCGGGAGGTAATTTCGGGGAAACGGGATATATCGCCTATTATAAGAAATGGGATTACTCCAGGCCTTTGGAAAATGGGGGATATGAGCTGGAGCAGGAAGTGAGAATTCCAGATAACGATTATCAGGGAAATGTTCCCAGTGCAAGCTATGATGATATACTGGATCGTGGCTACATCAAAAAATTGTATTATGAACTGGCTTTAAACTATGAAAGAAGTTTTGGAGACCATAATGTGTCGGCATTGGCGGTTTTTAACAGAAATCAAAATGATCAGTTGAGGAATGCTACCAATATGCAATTCCAATACAGGGATGAGGCATGGGTTACCCGCTTTACTTATAACTGGAAAGAACGTTATCTTACAGAATTTAATGGTTCATATACGGGTTCTCCCAAGTTTGCCCGCGGAAAGCGGTACCAATTCTTCCCCTCTTATTCGCTTGGCTGGCGAATATCAGAAGAACCGTGGATAAAACATTTTACTGATCAGACCTTGAATAATCTCAAATTACGGTATTCGTACGGAGTAGTCGGTTATGATCGTGCAGCATCCTCCTTCACATATGTACAAATGTATGAAAATACAGGAGGAGGTATAGCCTTCGGTGACGAGACAAGAAGCGAATATGGGCCTCTGTATGTCGAAGGGCAAACGGCAAACGTGAATGCTACATGGGAAACTGCTCATAAACAAAATCTGGGCATCGACCTTATGCTATTTAACCGATTAACCGCCACGGCTGACATTTACGCTGAAAACCGGGAAGGTATTTTAATGCCGGTCTGGATCTCAGGTATGACCGGGGCGTCCCAGGCCGACGGGAATGTGGGTAAGACAAAAAGTAGGGGATATGAAATCGAGCTGGGTTGGAGAAATAAAATAAACAAAGACTGGAGTTATTCAATTAATGCGAACTATGCTTTTAACGAAAACAGGGTCGTATTTCGCAATGACGCCTACAGACAGCCGGAATATCTGAAATTCGCGGGTAAACCTATCGGAAGTGCTACAAAGATGGAAGTAATCGGTTACTATGAATCTCTTGATGATATTTACAACTACGCGTTGGCCAATAATCTCTCCACGCAAAGCAGGTTAGTTCCCGGTGATTTTATGTATTTAGACTACGATGCTGACGGAATAATTGATGGAACAAAAGACCGGGTTCATCAGAAAAATACCACTTTCCCCGCGATCACCTACGGCTGGAGGCTCGGCCTTCAATATAAATCTTTTCAGGTAAATGCATTCTTCTATGGCGTATCCCGTATTTACAAAGAAGTGGACTCTTCTGTCCTATGGGATTTTGAATATGGTTCAAGTGAGATTTATAGTGCCAACGTAGATGCAGTAGGAAGATGGACTCCTGAAAATATGAAGAATGCAACAAAACCGGCCTTGCACAGTCAGTATAAAGGCTATAGTGCATCGGGTGGAACTACCTATAGTTTCCAAAACGCCGCTTATTTAAGATTAAAAAATGTGGAACTTTCCTATAACATCAACCCGAAGTTACTCAACAGTTTAAATATGGGAATAAGTAGTCTTCAGTTGTATGCCAATGGAAGCAATTTATTTACATGGACTCAATTTAACAAGCAATTGGATCCGGAAGGGAGTTCATCTTCCGTTTATCCCATGGTTCGTCGTTATAATTTTGGTGTAAGGATGTCATTTTAAAAGCAATTGGATTATGAAAAAATATAGATTAATAATATTATTAGGTTCTTTATTTGCATTCACAGCCTGTGAAGAGTATCTCGATAAATCGCCCGATCTGGGTATCTCTGAAGACGTGGTATTCAATAATTATTTTTCCATCAGAGGGTATTTAGACAAATGTTACGATTGTGTCGTAGATTATTCTTACTGGAAATCCCAAGAGGCCAATCGTGCACATGTCGGACAAATCTCTGATGAGGCCGCAAATCCATACACCTTTACCCATGTAACCAATTTCATCAATAAAGGTATTTGGCAAAATACAGAAGCTGCTCCTGAAATCGGATGGACCCAAGGATTGGTTGGGAGTCTTAACGGCCGTGTTATACCCAACGCTTTTTTAGGCCTTAGGATTTCAAACAGGATCATAGAAAAGGTGCCGGATATTTCAATATTGACCGAGCAACAAAAAACAGAATTATTAGGACAAGCTTATTTTTTCAGAGCCTGGTTTTATTTTGAAATTATTCGCCGCGTAGGCGGTATGCCCGCCTTGGATAGGGTATTTAGCAGCAATGATGATATGGATATGCCCAGAATGACCTACCAGGAGTCAACAGAATGGTTAATACTGCAAGTAGACAAAGCCATTGAACTGTTGCCGCACGAGTGGGAAGCCACCCAAACAGGACGCCCCAATAAGGTGGCAGGTTATGCACTCAAAGAGATGGCTGCATTATACGCTTCAAGCCCTCTGATGACCAACCCTATTGATAGGATAGAAGATAACGGTTATGATACGGAATGGGCAAAAAGAGCCGCCCAGTATGCAAAAGAGTGCCTTGACTATATAGATCAAACCGTGCCCAAGCACAAAATGATGGACGGCGCCCGCTATAAGAATATCTTCTACCACTTTCCCAATTTCGTGAGTGACGAGTCGCTATGGTATGTGAATACTGCGGGGATGACCAGAACCGGGTCCAGGCAAGACGTACGGATTTTTTGGATAACCACACGGATGGATGCCCGAAAAGGGAACTATTCGGAGCCCAATGTAAGTATTTCCCAAAATATGGTTGATAAATTTGAGACAAAAAACGGATATTCTGCAACACTGACCCCTGCGGGGTGGGTTAGCAATGACCCCGAATTCGATCCTGACCATCCCTACGAAAACAGGGATCCTCGTTTCGATGCGTTTATTCTCTACCCCGGAGAACAATATGGCACTTATGCCAATGGCGATCCGAATTATGTCTGTACCTGGGAAGGAGGGGCCGACATCTCACCGGCTGCAACAACAGGAAGCACAGTAAGAACCGGCTACCTCGTAAAAAAATGGCTATGGCCGGAAGCAATCCCTCTAGACAGATCCAACAAAAACGAGGGATTTACCAAATATTATTGGAATTGCATCCATATCCGCACCACCCAAGTGTGGCTCGACTATGCGGAAGCTATGAATGAAGCATATGGTCCCAAAGCAATACCTCCGGGATATGCTTATTCTGCGGTCGATGCCATTAATAAGGTAAGGAACAGAGTAGGAATGCCCAATGTAAGGGGTGAAAAAACAGGAGATACCCAAACTTTCAGGGAGGCGATCCGGAATGAAAGAACGGTTGAACTTTTACTTGAACATAACAGATGGTTCGATATTCGCCGTTGGATGATCGCCGAGAACTTGTTCAGTGCCCCTAATCCAATAAAAGGGGTGAGGGCTGTGCCAAGCAATGCTACTTCTTTGAGACCTAATCCCGGAAACGTGTTTACTTATCAACTAAAAGATGTGCCAGAAGAGATCAGGGTCTTTGAACGTAAGCACTATTGGTATCCTATTCCAAAGAATGAATCGAACCGCTTCATGAACTTTAAACAAAATCCGGGATGGGAATAGTTGTCATAAATATATAATAAAAGAAAAACATGAAAAAAACTATATTTAAAAATAAAAATATTGCTCTTTTCTCTTGGCTCTTCATTTTTATGACTATCTCCATGAATATGGGATATGCACAAAATAAAGAGAATAAAAAGGCAGGGAAAGCGAATGTGATTGAAATATCCGCCACGGTAGTAAATGAACAGGGGGAGATGATCCGGAATGCTGAAGTGATCGTGGGAGAAGGCGCCACCACCTTCTACACGAATACTTCCGGAGAATTCCATGCCAAGATGAGGCCAGGCACAAAATTTATTATCGAAGCCCGGGGTTATGAAACAAAAATACTGGATGCCACTGAGGAACTGAAAGGTTCCCGGATCGTATTATCAAATGTTCCATTGTTTTCAGGGGAAAAAGATATGATCACATTACCCGGAAATGTTATCACCGACAAAAGATATAATACCGGGGCTGTCAGCAAGATCAGTGCAAGCGAGTTAGAATCTTATCCCGCAATGGGCGTGGGAAATATGCTGCAAGGAAAATTAATGGGGCTGATATCAAACATGAATACAGGCGGGGGTATCGGCACTCTCACCCACTCACTGAATATACGGGGATTACACAGAGGAGGAGGGGATGGTTTTGTAACCATTATCGACGGAGTTGAACGAACACTGAACGTGATTACAGCAGAAGAATTGGAATCGATAGAGGTATTGAAAGATGCTACGACAAAAATCCTTTACGGTCCCCGCGCGGCCAATGGCGTACTTTTAGTGACTACCAAAAAAGGAGATAAACACAAAAGAATCCGCAGAGTTACCGGAGAATACGGTATCGGAATCGCCGCTGATCACCCCCAATTCCTGAATTCTCACGATTATTCGGCATTATACAATGAAGCAAGAATCAACGACGGATTAGCGCCTATATACTCTGCCCAGGACTTAACAGGCTATAAAAACAGTACCGGTCCAAATGATTTTCGTTATCCCAATTTAGACTACTATGATTATTTTTTAAACAAGAATAATAATTATCGAAAAGCAATTCTTGAACTGTCCGGGGGTAATGAAGGAGTCCAATATTCTCTTATTGGCGGGTACGAGGGAATGAGCGGCCTGGAAAAGATTGGAGACACGCCACAACGAAACCGCTTCAACGCAAGAGGAAATCTAGGTGTGAGAGTAAACGACTATATATCGGCAACGATGGGCATTGCTGCCGTATTTGATGTGAACAGCATGAGTTCATTATCGCAAACACAAGTAATGCAGGCCGTATCATCACACCGCCCCAATGAATATCCCATATTCATTCCTGAATCAGTAGTGGCTCCCGATTCCGTCGGTTACCCCAACTTTGGAGCAAGTAATAGTGTTACAGACAATTTATACGGATCATTACAACATGGCGGTTATCGGAAAGGACAAACAATAGACGGACAATTAAATTTCGGATTGAATTACGATTTCAACAAATTATTGAAAGGATTAACAGGATCAACACATCTCACATTCGATAATAGATTTTCCGGGACCGAGTCTTTGTCAACCACTGCTGCGACCTATTCCCAGAGATGGGTAAAAACTGCTACCGGCGAGGATTCTGTAATCATGATAATGCGTAAAAAAGCAGACAAAAATGATGACATCAAATTGTCTAATAGTACAAATTTCAGGACTACCAGCTTTATCGGTTTACTCACTTACAACAGATCCCTCAATAAAGAAAACAGGTTAAAAGCAGATTGGATTTACAACTATTATCTGAATGAAGCTACCGGCCTCTCGCAGGACACCAAATTTATGAACAGTGTCCTGAAGATAAATTATATAAATAGCGATAAATATATTGCCGATTTCAGTGTAGGGGGAATGGGAAGTAATAAATTCAGAGGAAATAATAAATATGCCGTTTCTTATGCACTCGGGCTTGGATGGATATTATCTGAAGAAGATATTATACGATCGATCAATGGGATCGATTATCTGAAATTCAAGGCAAGTGCGGGCGTGTTGCCTTATGATGGGCAGACTCAGCACGATTTGCATAATACCCAATGGAATAATAATGGAGCTGCCCGTTTGAATAATTCACTGAATCCAAGCCGTACAAATATTCAACGTATTGGTAATCCCGATTTGAAATGGGAAAAATCAAGAGAATTAAATGTCGGAATTGAATTCTTAGGTCTGAATAAAAGACTGTGGTTTGAGGCCAACTATTTTAATGAATACAGGTACAATATTATTCAACAAGTCTCTTCAATTTATTCGGATATATACGGATCTTTCTATTCTTTTAAAAATTGGGGAGAAGTATTGAACCGGGGTATTGAAGCGGAATTATCTTATTCGGACAGGATCGACCGCTTCTTTTATCAGGCGGGATTCAATATGATCTATGTAAAAAATAAACAGATGAAAATTGACCGGGTTCAATATCCTGATGAATATTTAAACTGGGTAGGGGATCCTTCAGACGCCATGTACGGATATGTATCCCGCGGATTATTCGGTAAAGATATTGATATGTCAACCGCACCTGTTCAATATTTTGGTCCTTATCAGGCGGGTGATATTGCCTATGAAGATTTAAACGGTGATAACCGGATTGATGAATTGGATATCAGGATGGTAGGAAACAGTTTTCCGCGCATACATTTGGGAATCAACCTGAATCTGAATTATAAAGGCTTTGGCCTATATGTATTGGGTACCGGACAGTTTGGTTACTATAACTGGAAAAACAGCAGTTATTACTGGTTTAGCGGGGAAGATAAGTATTCCGTTGAGGCTTTAAACAGGTATCACGCCACCAGTAATCCAGAGGGAGACTTCCCGAGGTTGACCGCCACAAGCAGTAGCAATAATTACAGGAATTCCACTTTCTGGATTGAAAAAGCCGACCTGTTTCGTATCAAGAATGTAGAGGTGAGTTACACTCTGGAGAATAAGACCAATGCCAGTTTGTTTTACAGGGCACTCAAGCTATTTGTCCGGGGAACAAACCTGGCTTGCATCACTCAGGTGAAGGATCGCGATCCGGAAGCTATTAACGCAGGCCTGGATTCTTATCCTCTGATGAAAACGGTGACAGCCGGTTTGACTGTTTCGTTCTGATTTATAAGCTATAGATTTAAAAATAAAAAACATGAAAAAAATCATATATTTATTAGGAATAATAGTTCCCATAACATTTTGGTCGTGTGATGACGCACTTGGCACAAAGTATAATAATACTTTTGGCGACGAATATACATGGACTTTGCCGGATGTGGCTCTTGGAGTCTTGATGAATGCATATAACAACATTCCATCATCACCCAACAGCTACGGGAATGACTTTTTAGATGTTGCTACGGATAACGCATTGACGGGAACACGTTCATCATCCCTTTACCGGTTTACGCAAGGAGGGCTCAATGCGAATAGCAATGCATTAAATAACTGGTCCCTTGCATACGATCAGTTTCAACATATCCATGCTTTTATGGAAAATGGATTGGGAGAAAATATTTCTTATAATCTTTCAGATTCCATCAGAGATAAAAAAATACGAGACCGGTCAAGAGGAGAGGCCTACTTCCTGCGAGCCTGGTGGGGCATGGAATTATTGAAAGTGTTTGGAGGAATAACGGAAGATGGACAGGCTTTGGGTTATCCCATTATTACGAAATTTGTTACCGAAGAAGATCGGGAAGAAATCAATAAAAAACCCCGAAATACGTATGAAGAATGTGTACTGCAAATAATTGCCGATTGTGATTCCGCATTTAAATACCTCCCTTTGGCATATGTAGGGGGTGACGTAGATTTAGGCTCTACCCAGGAAGGAAGAGCCAGCGGCAAAGCCGCATTGGCATTACAGTCGCGTGCTGCACTTTTCGGGGCGTCGCCGGCGTACCAGCCTACCGGTTCCCAGGCGCTATCACCGGATTCGTTACAAAAAAAATGGGAGCGGGTGGTCACTTTGTCGGAAAGGGCAATCACACTGGGCAATTTAGGAGCATATACAGCACTTAAGGAAAATATGTATGTAGGTACCAGCGTGCAGCAGACAACTAATGCAGAATTTCTTTTCCGTAAATGGGCCAATAATAATACGCTTGAAAGACAAAATTTTCCTCCATTATTTTTTGGGCAAGGCAGGACAAATCCTTCTCAAAATTTAGTAGATGCTTATCCAAGTAAAAACGGGTACCCTATTTCTGATATCCGGTCCGGTTACGATTCTCAAAATCCATATGTAAACAGGGACGACCGCTTTGACCTTACATTTTTTTATAATGGAAAGGTATTCAACTCCGAACGGCCATTGGAAATTTATACCTGGGGCGAATCAATAAAAGGGCGAGATGTTGCAGGCTATGACTATAATAATACAATTACCGGTTATTACCTTAAAAAATTCTTGTCACCTATGAAAGAGATGCTGTATGATCCTGCTACCCTGTCCGCCAAAAACGATTACCATCAATATCCACTTTTACGCAGGGCTGAGGTATATTATAATTTGGCAGAAGCATTAAATGAATTGGCAGGCGCTTCGGGGACAGTATCGGGAAGTTCACGTACCGCATATGGCATTATAAGGGATATAAGAAATAAGAACGGTATCACCTCAACTAGTTATCTTGATGAAATAGTTGCCGAATCCGACAAGAATAAATTCTTATCCTTGATCCTCAATGAAAGAAGACTGGAATTTGCATTTGAAAATGAACGTTTTTTTGATTTACGCAGAAGAATGATGCCGCTAAATGAATCGATCAAAGGCATTACAACTGAAAAGAACGAGACAGGATTCAGCTATTCCCAAATTGTTGTCGAACAACGCAGCATGACCGATAATTATCAATACATGCCACTCCCCTATATAGAAACATTAAAAAATCCGAATTTAATTCAAAATAAAGGATGGTAAGCCATTAACCACAAATAAAATAGACGATTATGATAAAAATAAGATCCTTAAAAATAAACTCCTTAATTATAGCGTTTTTAGTCTTATTCGCATGTGAACGTTACGAGGAGTATAGATACGATTACGAATATTCAGCCGTTTATTTCGGTTCCCAAAAGCCTTTGAGAACACTGGTCACACGTGAAAACCAATCAACCCTGGATTTTAAATTAGGCGTTGTTCTCGCCGGCATGTTAGAAAACAAAACTGATCAGTGGGCAACTTTCGAAATAGACCCTTCGCTATTACAGACAGTCGAGGGTGCCTCTTCGTTTTCTTTGCTTCCGGAAGATTGGTATGATTTTGATATCACCGACAATAAAATAACAATTCCCAAAGGAAAATTCTTGGGTGATTTCACCATAAAGATCGATAAGGCAAAATTTACTGCCGATCCTTTATCTTTAGGCAGGACTTATGCTTTGCCGGTGAGAATACTGGAATCTTCCGCCGATTCAATTTTGGCAGGAGATAATATTACTCCCGGTAAAGATTATACAGTATTGGTTGTAAAGTATATTTCCGGATACTCAGGGACTTATTATGTCCGTGGAGAACAGATAGAACTGAATGCGCAAGGCAATGAGATAGAAGGAAGTAAAACCATTTATTCACATCCGGACTGGAGTCGTAATAAAACAAGAACATTTACAACCCTGTCTCCTTCGGAATGTGAAATAACCGGTATCGGAGCCGAGGATTCAGAAAAAATGAAAATCATATTCGGAACGGACCATGCTATAACACTTTCTTCCTCCAGTCTCAATATTACTGATCTCGGCTCTTCTTATGATACCGAACGGGAAGAATACCATTTACGGTATTCATATATAAAATCCGGAAAAGTATTTCAGGTAGATGAACATCTGAAACAAAGGAACGATCCTGAAAACGAGCTTCGATTCGAAGAGTGGAATTAAAAGAACACTTTATTGGAATGAATAATAGTTCACTAAAAAAAGAAAAATGAAAAAAAAGATTTATTCTCTCATTATAATAATAACCGTGTTTACTGTTACTATACAATGCGAGAAAACACCACAGGACAACGGACAGGATAAAGAACCACCCATTGAGAATCCAGATCCGGACCCCGATCCTGACCCAGATCCAGATCCTGTTCCGGACGGAGACAAAGTTACAGTTTCCGGGAACCTTCGTCAGGAAATAAAACTTGGTATCGATGCTGAAAGGTTGTGGTTCTGGAGAAGCTATTTAAAAGATGAACTCGCTCAACTGTCTGTGAGTGAAATGAAATCACATTTTGTCCGCGTAGCGGTCCCGTGTGATTATGAACGGGAGGAAGGTATAATAAATCCGGCCGCGTATAACATGATACTTGAAATGATGAATGCAATGAAAAATGCAAACCCGGCAATTAAATTTTTTGCCTCTCCAAGACCACTTCAGGAAGCTTATAGCGAGGAGGAAAAAAAGACTATCTGGGGCAATAACAGTGTCCCCTGGTCTCCTTATCCGGCATGGATACAAGAATGGGACGAGAACGGCATTAAAATTGTCGATGGCATTGAAGTTACCCAATGGAAAAAGGGAGCATTTCATGTAGATAAATTAGTGAGGTATTATGGGGATTATCTGAACTTAATGAAAATGGAGGGTTTCGATATCACCTATCTGGACCTTTCCAATGAACAGACAATTATTACTCCGGCTTATGCTAAATACATTAAGGATAATTTACCGGCAAAACTCAACCCCGGCGTAAATATGCCTCTTCTGATCGCTCCCTCTACATGGAGTGTGGAAGGCGGCATCGATTGGCTGGGTACCATCAATACATCGAACGGTGAGCAGGACGGATTTGATATCGCCTCTGTACACAATACCGGTGGAAGCGGGTCATTTTCAGAGTTTGTGAACAAAGCAAAAATCTGGGGGAAAGAAGCGTGGAATACCGAAATGCATGCCTGGATAGGTTTGGAACTCAAACAGGAAATACTCACCTCGGAACTTCTGTGGGAACATATGCGGGCAGGATTCAACGCTATTGATACCTGGTTGTTTTTTGGTAATTATGCCGGTAGAGATCATTCTATGTTATGGATACATCCGAATAACGGCAACATTATTAAAACGGGCAAATATGAGATTTTTAAAAAAGTGGTAAATAACGCCAATGGTGGCCGTTATGTAGATATTTCCACAACATCCGGCTTGTTAACAGCCGCTTTTATTAAAGATTCCGTTTTATCTGTCTGGATACTAAATAAAAATAAAGATGGTGCTGCAAATACGGTTATCGAATTACCGGATAATTGGGAAATGCTCAATAACAGTATCGAAGTTACATATTGGAATGCAGAAGCCACTACAAATGAAGGAAGCGTCAGTATGACAACTATGACGGAGAAAAATAAATTCCACTTTGATCTGATGGGAGAATCTCTCTATTTCTTTAGAATGAATGTAAACACAGAAAACTAATTAGAGTTTATCTGATTATCAACGTATTTACTTCTTAAACAATATAATATCTATTCAATAAACAAATCTCAAAAATAAAATTATGAAACGAGCATGATAATCATTATCACACAAGTACATGATTAAAGCGAGTTCCATACGATACCTTTGAGAATAAATAATTTTAATCGTATGAAAAACGAAAAAAATTTATCAGAAGACAACGACTATATCGCACCGGAGATTGATGTAGTGGAAATCGAGATTGAACAGCACATTCTGGCCGGAAGCGGAGATGTTCCGGATATGGAGGGAGAAAACTGGTAGCTTTGAAAGGGCGGTTAATTATGTCTAATCTACTAAACAGGACTATAATGACGAGAAAAAAAATTTACTTGCTGGCGACGATAGCCACCATTTTTCTTTTCACAGAGTGCAGTGAAAAGGTAACGTCCATCCAGGACGGACTCGAAAACGACCCGGCAGAAAGACATACCATCTCGCTCACCATAGCGATGCCGGATGAAGGATCCCAAAGCCGGATTGCTCTCGGGCAGGACGGGAAAAACATATCGCTTACCTGGGAGGAGGGAGATAAGATTCAGCTCTCTTTCATCCAGGGTGATACTAAAATCAAACAGGAAGTAACGGTCAGGGATATCTCGGAAAGCGGGAAAAAAGCCGCATTTGATTTTATTATACCGGCAGAAATTACCGATGGCTCCTCATTTGACCTTTACGGAGTATATGGAGGAAACGGCATAGATGACACCAACCCCGCGTTTGCCAGGTTACCCGTAAGCGCAGGCAAAGCCTCGTCGCTCGAGTCGGTACAGGAAAGGGAAGACGTAATGCTCTATTTTGCGGAGAAAGGGCTGGATGCCACCGGTAATCTGAATATTGGCACCACCTTTGGGCACCTCGGCTCTCTTTTCTCTGTCACTGTGAAACATATAGGTACCCATCCCCTCACGAACCTTGCGGAGGCACGGCTTGCCTCCACGGAGAACGGTTGGGCTTATAACTTCGGGCCCGGCGGAGGTAGCTTCGACCTGGTGAACAGAACCTTTATCAATATCGGCGCGGCCGGCAACTACATCTCATTCAGCACGGCAGAAAGCAGTCTGGTAAGCGGCGACTCAATCACATTCTGGGGATGGTATCCTCCATTACCGGATAAATTGTGGCCGGCGTTAAGTTTGCAATTGATGGACGATACCGGGAATATCCTCGCCGAGAGCAGTAACAGGAAAGAGGCACGGACAGCTCCCACAGCGGCGGGCAAAAGCTATTACTTTTACGCCTTGTGGGATAACAATACCGGCAATCTCCAGTTTACCGACCATACCTATAATGGGATATCCATTATTCGGTTAGGAAGCCAAAAATACATGACGGGAATAATGAGATACTACCCCGAACATATTACCGATGAAACCCTTCCGGATTACAAGGAGTGGCTCGATGTATACAGCTTGCTTTCGCTGAAAGATATGAAAGGCTATTCCATGGATTATTTCGCGGAAAGTATGGAGAATTCTGCCAATATTGACATAAAACGCCAGGGGAATGCAGGCAACCGTCGACGGAATATTGCAGTCAGTCCGGAAGTATGGTCCGGTACCCATCAAACCTCTGACGGTAGAACCATCCAAAGCTTAATAAATGACGGGCTTGTAATAGCAAATGAAACGAAATTCAAGTGGATGCCCGATGACATCGACTTCATGAATGCCGCATCCATCGGAGACGATCCGACTGCGAGTAACCTCACTCTACAAGAAACTGATCCTCCCGGTAAAGTCATTGGGTTTAAAACTGCCCCGAGCTCCACGGTAGGCGAACGCCGGGGATTAATGAAAGAAATAGCGTTAATACCCGGCCCCAGAATACCCGGGCAGGACGGTGACTATGGTACGGGGATATGGGATGTGAGTGTTTACGCTGTTCGTCTCTTCTGATATAAGCCGGTAAAACCGGATAAATCTGATTAAAACGGGAGGCGAATAATCGGTTTTCCTCCCATTTCTTAATACACATACACACAGGAAATTAATTCTACAAAATTAAGTTATGACGAATAATCATATTTCATATTGATAAATTGTTATGAAAAAAATTCATTTATTGTTAAGTACTGTATTTATTCTTTTCACACATAGCTTATTGGCACAGGACCAAAAGAGTTATGATGTAGTAATATATGGTGGGACTTCAGCAGGTATCTCAGCTGCAATTCAGTGTTCACGAATGGGGAAAACCGTGCTCCTGATAGAACCGACGAACCGGATAGGAGGACTTACCACGGGCGGTTTAGGCCAGACTGATATAGGTAGAAAACATGTGATAGGCGGCATAGCCAGGGAATTTTATCAAAATATAAGCAAATACTATGAGGACCCCCAACACTGGAAATGGCAGGATAGAGAAGAGTACATGAATAGTCGTCATTCCCGGACAAAGAAAGGAGAGGATGCCATGTGGACATTTGAACCCTCGGCCGCATTAAAGGTGTATGAAAAAATGATGGATCCCGAAAATATCGTTTTGGTTTATAATCAGCGTTTAAACCGCAAGAGTGGGGTAAAAATGGAAGGAACGAAAATTATTGAAATTGAAATGGAAAGTGGCCGGATATACGCGGGAAAAATGTTTATTGATGCCACCTATGAAGGGGATTTAATGGCTTCATCCGGCGTATCGTATAGTATTGGAAGAGAATCAAACAAAGAATATGGTGAGACATTAAATGGGGTACAGGCAAACAAGTATAGTCTTAAAATTGATGGAACAGTATCTAAAAATGCTGCCAATCATAACTTTATTAATGGCGTTGATCCTTATATCATGAAAGGTGATCCCAATAGCGGTTTACTTCCCTACGTCTCAAAAGATCCTCCGGGCATAGACGGGCAAGGTGACGATAAAATTCAGGCATATTGCTTTCGAATGACATTGACGGATCATCCCGAAAACAGGATCCTCTTCAAAAAGCCGGAAAATTACAATGAACTGAACTATGAGTTGCTTTTCAGAAACTATGAAGCTGCCACCGGACCTATTGAAACAATGTACAGCTATGGAGACAAGCTTGTTCCCTGGATAAATTCATCAATGCCAAATAGAAAAACCGATACCAATAACCAGAAAGGATTTTCTACCGACTTTATCGGACAAAACTACGATTACCCGGAAGCTAATTATGAAGAGAGAGAGAAAATAATCCAAGCGCATCGGGATTACCAGCAAGGATTGATGTGGACTTTAGCCTATCACCCGCGTATTCCCGAGAAGGTAAGAAACGTGGTCTCACAATGGGGTACATGCAAAGATGAATATGAGAAAGGCAGCGATGGATGGCAACACCAACTTTATATCAGGGAAGCTCGACGGATGAAGAGCGACTATGTAATGACACAGAGGAATTGCGAACGTATTGATATTGCCGGAGATCCGGTTGGAATGGGTGCATATGGAATGGACTCTCATAATGTGCAGCGGTACGTAGATGTAAATGGTTTTGTCCAAAATGAAGGTAACGTAGAAGCATGGATGCCCCATCCCTACCCAATCAGCTATCGCTCTGTTATTCCTAAAAAAGGCGAATGCGAAAATTTATTGATCCCTGTCTGTGTAAGTTCAACCCACATAGCATTTGGATCAATAAGAATGGAACCGGTTTTCATGGTCCTTGGGCAGTCAACCGCGACAGCCGCCTGTCTGGCAATTGACCAAAAGAAAGCCGTACAGGATATTGATTATCCGGTCTTACGCAGGATATTAGAGCAAGACCGGCAGGTGCTAGAAGTCGATATTGATAACTGATTTACAAAAAAAGAAAAATGAAAAAATTATTCTTTTACTTATTAATTACTTTTGTACTGTTTTCCTGCTCCCGGAAGAATACAGATGATAATTATGCTCCACTTTTCCCGTTTTTGATCAGCTACGACGGGCCGGATAACGTTACCAATATGTCTCACCTTTTAGATGCGCCGGCAGGCAATCATGGCTTTGTCAGGATTGAAAATGGCAGATTTGTTACAGATGCAGGCCCTATCCGGTTTCATGGTACCAACCTCACCGGTCCGGCAAATTTCCCGGAATATAAAGATTCGGAACATTTGGCGGCCAGATTGGCAAGATTTGGAATAAATTGTGTCAGACTGCATTATATGGATGCAGATTATGGCAATTTCCTCAATGAGGAACAAGCCGGTATCTTTACAGATGATCCTACAACCCAAAGGAATCTGGATCCGGATCAATTAGACAGGATGGACTATCTGGTCGCCCAACTCAAAGAAAAAGGAATATACGTAAATATGAATTTACATGTGGGTAGGAAATTAGACGAGCATGACGAATTTACGAGTTATGATCAGAGGCCCCATCTGGATAAGGGTGTGGATAATTTTGAACCTCGCATGATAGGGTTACAAAAGGAATATGCCAAAGATCTATTAACTCACGTCAATCCTTATACGGGACTATCATACATCGACGACCCCTGTGTTGCAATGATTGAAATAAATAATGAGAATGGTCTTTTGCACCGGTATCATCGTGGAGATATAGACCGGTTGCCGGAACCCTATATCGGAGAACTTCAGGATCAATGGAACCATTGGTTAAACAAAAAATACCCTTCTACGGAATCGGTGATCAATGCCTGGAATTGGCAGGAAGACTCGTCATATGGCAGTCACATCAAAGAGGAAGGAGTCTTTCCTACGGTAAAACTTGATGATTCTACCGCATTAAAGGCGAAGCGTGATTTTTATCAGTTTCTTTTTGACACGGAACGTAATTATTGGATAGAAATGTCGGATTACCTGAAAGAAGAGTTGGGAGTAAAGAATGTCATTGCAGGAACACAACTTGGATTCAGCTCGCCTTTCATTCAGGCAGAACTTGATTATACCAGCGACCATTCCTATTGGTGTCATCCAAGTATTCGGGAAGACTGGAGAATCAGAAATGAATCCCTGGTAAATTCTATGGCAACCATTAAACGATTATCGACCCAGAGAATAAACGGGAAACCCTATATAATAGGTGAATACAATCACCCTTTCCCAAATCAGTATGGCGCAGAAGGACAGCCTTTACTCCGTTCTTACGGAGCACTTCAGGGATGGGATGGCGTTTTTGAGTATACCTTTAATCATCGAAAAGAGTATGATCTACATTACAACAACTATTTCTTTAGCATAAACGACCGGACAGATGTGCTGGCCCACTTCCCGGCTTGCGCGGCAATTTACCTGAGAGGTGATGTAAAGGAGGCTAAAAACTCTATTAATGCAAATGTTGATTTTGCATTTTATTTTGAAAAGCTGGTATCCGACAAATCATTAGGAGCTAATATTTCATTTACCGGTTTTGATACAAACTTATCACTTATTCATAGGGCGGGCATCACATTAAATGGTGATGATATAAACAATATCAAGCAGGATACTCCGATAGGCACAATAATAAAGAGCGATACGAAAGAATTAACATGGAATCGCGAAATATCTGATAAAGGTTACTTTACAGTCAATACACCCAACTCCAAACTGTTTACAGGTTTTCCCGAAGGAAGGGAAATTTCTTTGGGAGAAATCGATTTAAGAATTGGAGATACACGACTGGGCTGGGCAACCGTATCCCTGGTTTCCCGCAATGCAACCGGTTTTGGAAATACCGGAAAGCCATCTAATATACTACTGGCGGCTACCGGAGTTACTGAGAATAAGGGGATGAAAATAAAAAAATTGGATGAAAAGCATATAACCCTTACAGACTGGGGAAAAGCTCCGGTGTATACCGAAGGTATTCCCTTGATGATTACACTACCCTCTGATCCGGAAAAAACGAAGTGTTTTGCGCTTGATCCTGAGGGAGAACGCAAAAAAGAGGTGCCGGTAGCATCCTCCAACGGAAAAACAGAAATCGTATTAAAACCCGAATACGAAACCGTTTGGTACGAAATTGAAATTAAATAAAAAGTTATGCGAATCAAAGATAACATGACACACTCATAATATACGAATTCACACACAAAGATCTGATTAAAATGTCTTGTGTCTTGATTTTTGGCTCTTGAGTCTAATTTTTAGCCGTATGAAAAAAATATATACAAATGTTCTGAGTTTATGTGCTGTTACAAGCAGTTTATATGGACAAGACAGGCCTAATATCCTTTGGCTTACTTATGAAGATACATCACCGGAATTCATAGGATGCTATGGTAATAAACAAGCAAAGACTCCCAATATTGATAAACTGGCAACCGAGGGGGTTCGTTTCAATGCTGCTTACTCTACGGGAGCCGTATCATCACCCAGCCGTTTTTGTCTCATAACGGGAGTTCCGGCAAATGATATGGGTACGGGGAATCACAGGAGCAGTTATAAAATTCCGGAAGAGGTGAAAGCTTTCCCTTATTATCTCAGGCAAGCAGGTTATTATACTACCAATAATTCGAAAACGGATTATAATATGGACAATGCCAAAGAAATAACCCGTGAGGCATGGAGTGAATCCTCAAACAAGGCAGGTTGGTGGAACCGTGAACCGGGACAGCCATTCTTTGCTGTATATAATAGTAGCGCGAGTCACCAATCACGCACCATGACTAATTCATGGGAAAAGTATGAGCAACAAGTTTTGAGTTTTCTTACTGAAGAAGAGAAAGTAAAGGACCCTCATTTGGAAATTCCGGCTTTCTTCAGAAATAGTCCCGAGATGCAAAAACACATGTCGAGAGTCTATAACTCTATTGCTTTAATGGATAAGGAGTTCGGAGCATGGCTCAACAGACTCGAAAAAGAGGGATTAAAAGATAGTACAATTATTTTTTGTTTTAGTGATCATGGAGAGGGTATAACCCGATCAAAAGGTTCGGCAACAACCACAGGCTATCAGGTTCCTTTTATAATCTGGATACCGGTCATGTATAAACACTTGTCTCCTTGGGGGGATGGAATTATTACACATGAATTGGTTAGCTTTGAAGATTTGGCTCCCACAATACTTAATTTGACAGGGGTGGATATCCCCGCTTATATGAAAGGGCGTGTTTTTATGGGTGAAAAAATAGCACCTGAAAAGAAATATGTATTCAGTGGTGTCGATCGTACCGATGAAAGTAGCGAGCTGTCACGAACAGTTACGGACGGACGCTATCAATATACACGTGTTTTTATGCCATTCCAACCGTTTGTAAGATGGAACATGTATTACGACGTGAGCGGAATGCAACAAACCGTTCGTGACGATTATAAAAAAGGTTTACTGAACGAGGTTCAGTGCTCGATAATGGAGCCGCGCGAGGCTGAATACCTATATGATACGTATACTGATAAATGGGGGGTGAAAAATCTTATAGATGATCCCGCGATGCAGGACAAGATTGAGGAGTTGAGGAACGCTCTTATAAAAAATATAATAGATACCCGCGATCCTCATTTTATGACAGAATATGTCTTCAAAACGGAGGATCATGCTCCGGCCGTTCTGGCTGCTGACACACAAGAATACCCTATAAAAGAGATACTTAAAGCAGCAATTTTAACGGGTAAAGGCGAGGAAGTTGTATCCCATCAAATACAATATTTACGGCATACTAATCCTTATGTCCGTTATTGGGCAGCTATCGGCCTGTTTTCACAGCGTGGAAGCCTGAAGAGACAATTGAAGGAATTGGAAGGGATTACAAGAAAAGAAGCTTTTCCTCCAACAAGGATAGTGCTTACTGCTCTGCTTTTCAAACATGAAAGTCGGAAATATATTAATGATGCGAAAAAATTAATAGGGGAGGATGATCCGGAACAACTTCGTATGGCACTGAATTTATTGATTACATTAGATAACCATCAGCAACAAATATTACTGGAAGATATAAAATCGAAACTGGAGTACAATAAAGATAACAATAAAAAAGGTATGTTTGCATGTAATGAATATATGCGATTATTCCTTCACAACCTGGAAGGTTTAACCATATCCGGTGATGATTCCTTTTAATGATTTTACTTTATCGTTTATAATCCAATTTTTTACAAATGAATATCTCTTTAAACCATCTGATAATTTCTTCCAGCTTTGTAACTTTTCCCATCTTTCATGGGGGCTGCGTAGAATCGGGGAAAAAAAGTCCTTACAAAGAGCCTAATATCATTTATATTTTAGCTGATGATCTGGGTATAGGGGATTTGGGTTGCTACGGGCAAAAGGTAATCAGGACACCGACGATTGATGAGTTGGCTGAGGATGGAATGCGCTTTCTGCAACATTATTCCGGTTCGACAGTGAGTGCCCCTTCCCGCTGCTCTTTATTAACAGGGAAACATACAGGCCATACATATATCAGAGGGAATAAAGGATATGAACATATCGACGGATTCTCCTACGATTTACCTTTGGCAGATGAAGAATTGACCATTGCAGAAATTTTAAAGCAGAATAATTATCAGACAGCCTGTATTGGAAAATGGGGGTTAGGTGGTCCGGACTCGGAGGGGCATCCCAATAATCAGGGATTTGATTATTTTTTTGGTTATCTGGGGCAGGGGAATGCCCATTCATATTATCCGCAACAACTATTTGAAAACCATAATGCGGTTAAATTGGATGGAAAGGTTTATTCTCACGACTTGATTGTAGAAAAAGCATTGGATTACATAGAAAGAAATATTGAAAACCCATTTTTCCTTTATCTTCCGGTTACAATTCCTCATGCGGAGTTAATCGTACCCGAGAAAGATCGCATGGGATATACAAATAAGTTCCCTGAGACGCCTTTTCTCGGAAAAGGATCTTATGGACCCCAGGAACAGCCCTATGCTACCTATGCCGCTATGGTCAGTCGCTTAGATAAAAGTGTACAGGGAATTATTGATCTGTTGAAGAAAAAAGGTATTTACGATAATACGATTATCATGTTTGCTTCTGACAATGGTGTTCATAAAGAGGGTGGTCTCAACCCTGACTTTTTTAATAGCAACGGTCCGTTCAGGGGAAATAAAAGAGATTTGTACGAAGGTGGTATTCGCACTCCTTTCATTGTTTCATGGCCTGCTGTCATTCCCCGGGAAGGACGTGTTTCTTATCATGCTTCCGCCTTTTGGGATTTACTTCCGACAGTATGTGAAATAATAGGGACAGAAAAACCTCAAAATATAGATGGGATTTCCTTTTTACCCCAGTTAACAGGGAATGGGGAGCAACAGCCTCATGCATCCCTTTACTTTGAATTTCATGAACAGGGCGGAAAGCAAGCTTTATTAAAAGATGGTTGGAAACTAATTCGCTTAAATGTCAATAAGCCACAGAAAGCAAAGCTCGAATTGTATAATTATTATATCGATTCGGGAGAAAATGCAAATGTGGTATTGCAATATCCGGAAAAAGTGGAAGAATTATCTAAATTGATGGATATGCAACGGACAGAAAATGAATATTGGAGTTTCACTAAAGGTGATTAATTGTCCAAAAACCGAGGCGACTCTGGTTGTGTAAATTAAACTGTGTCAGGTTTTATTTTTATAGTTAATTTGGCACCTTTTTTCTAATGGGTAATGCTGAGACCTGAGTTTTTGTTGGTCAAAAACGGTTAGGGGTCAACCCCCTAATCGTTTTTAGGTTCCAATGGTGCAAAGCATCGCCATCGTTTTGTTGGTCACCACAAAACTAACGAAAATTATTGAATCGCCATTATTATCAAAAATTTAATCGAAAAGTTTAAATCTATCCGGAAAAAGGATAGCCAGTTGCTGGGCTGTC
>ENA-UOOE01000880-UOOE01000880.1-fermentation-metagenome-genome-assembly--contig:-NODE-880-length-27373-cov-14.791529_pt1 | contig 27373 bp, 26 predicted proteins | sample MGYA00245776_ERZ724021 | MGnify/ENA primary metagenome ERZ724021 (study PRJEB28704, sample SAMN03018321) | fermentation metagenome | biome: anthropogenic terrestrial biome; feature: soil; material... | reverse complement strand
GTACCCCACGTTTATTTGATTTCTCTCCCACAAAAATAGGAATATACAAGCTTTCATTTTCTTCATCCTTATTATAGTTTAAATAACGGCCTACCATATCATCATAATATCTGCGTTCGGTACTGCGGCGAACAAACAAAGAACCTTGGAGTTTATCTATTACATCAGATCCGGTATGCGTTTTGACAAAGTTTTCGCTTTTCACTGCTGCCTTAAGATCTTTCAGCAAATCAACAAACCATTTCTGATTTAAATTTATCTTCTTATTTTCAAAATCCACAAGCTGAGACATATTGGCTCCGATCATAGGAATGAGATAATCCCCTACATACTCGTTTCCCGTAAACACATGAGCATCGGGTGCTTTTTCCTCTATGACCTTTGTAAGAGAAATAACATCTTTCCATGACAAATTATTGTAGTCCAGTTTAACTCCCATTGAATTCAAAAGTTTGGTATTTACTTCATAATATGAACGCCTGATGCTTATGGGAAGCCCTCTTACGGCGCCTTTTATCCTCAGGCCTTCAATGACATCTTTATTGAGTACGTCATAGTTTTTGTCCTTCTCTATAAGAGATGACAAATCCATAAAGGCATCTGTTTTAAATACCTCCTCATAATTAAGGCCTGAGCCTCCGGTCATCACCACATCTCCCACATCTCCCCCGAGAATACTTAAGGAAAGCTGCTGACCGTACTGTTCCGTATTGGCGACAAATTCCTCTTCACTGTTGTACTTATAATCATATTTTACTTTTTGATCCGGATACTTCATTTCATATCTTGTTATGGCATCCGACAAGAAATCCTGTCTGTAGGGGGCAGTAACGGTCAGGGTAACGGTCCTTTCCGGCCTTGTACCTTCCTTAGGTTCATAGCCGTAGTAAAGACTTATATATTTATCACCTTCAAAATAGAATAAGGCAATATATAAATCCTCTTCATTTCCAACAAAGAAATCCCTCGGATAAATAGAATCAAGTACATAGGTGGAATCTTTCCCAAAGGTAAATATATTCTTTTCATTTTTACCGTCGGAAGCGTTATATCTCGTGACTCCATTATTATCCATTACATAGACCGTATCTTTTTCCTTATTATAACGTATATAGTTTGGAAAAATCTTTGTCTCTACGGAGTATTCCACTTTTCCGCTTTCAACATTTATTTTTTCGAATCCACTGTATTTATGTTTGTCAGATACTCCAAAAGTAATGTAAATACTTCCCTTATTATCTATTTCAAAGCTGTCTATGTCAGCATAATTTTTATGAAGGCTGCCGTCCTTATTAAAAATTTGTAAAATAGGACGTGGATTAGCTGCGCTTACTAAATATATATATTTAGTATCTATTCTAAATTCCATAACATTTATATAGCTGTCGTCATTAATTCTTCCTCCGAATTCTTTAAGAGCCACAGGTTCCTCGATTTCCTTTCCGTCTTTATCAAATGTTCTCACCAAAACCGCCTTTTTTTCTTTGTTATATTTTACCGTGACAAAATTGGAATCTTCGTCAATCCAATAACCGGTACTGTTCACAATCACTTCATGAGGCACATCTGCTATATTCTTCATGTTTTTCATGTTTACAAGTTTCATACCGTTCTCTGTTTCTATCGCTTTTGCAGTATTCCCTTTATAATTTACAAAGTAAAATGCCACTTTTTCGGGTCTGCTATTTTCTTCATAGAGTTTTTTTTCAACATAATAGAATGGTTTATCATCAGTATTTACCGCAGCTGTCTTTTCCACCTTTTGTACATCTTTATTTCGATTGTCGCTTAATCTCAACCCAATAATTCCAACTGTAATTACCGCAAGGAGTACGACTCCTAAGATTATCTGCTTTGTCTTCTTTGATAAATTCAATTATTCCATCTCCTTTACCTCTACTCATTGAGCCTTATCCATACATTTTCCTCCGCTTTTTTGAGAGCATCTTCCAATGACATCTCATCGTTTATATAACTCATTAAAGGATCATAAATATCCTGCTTATCGTAATACACATCAACATAATCTGTACGGTCAAAAATATTCATCATCATATCAACAACTTTAAGGGCATCATCACCATAAGTTCTGCTAAACTCTTCGGCCGCAGCTTCAAGAATTTCCTTATTTGCCTTGGTGTTAACAGGTTCTGCTCTCAATGTCCTTAACTTTTGAATATCGTCTTCCAAGAGGAAACTTAAAAATTTCCATGCATCTTCCTTGTTCTTCGATTTGTTGTTTATTGAATACATATTATTGACCTGTACCCCACGTTTATTTGATTTCTCTCCCACAAAAATAGGAATATACAAGCTTTCTCCTACTTCTTTGTTATATCCCAAATAACGTCCTACCATATCACGATAATATGTGCGTTCAGTACTACGGTGAACAAACAAAGAACCCTGGAGCATATCTTTTATATCAGATCCGGTATGCGTTTTGACAAAATTCTCGCTTTTCACTACCGTCTTAAGATCTTTCAGCAAATCAACAAACCATTCCTGATTTAAATTTATCTTCTTATTTTCAAAATCCACAAGCTGAGACATATTAGCTCCGATCATAGGAATGAGATAATCCCCCACATATTCGTTTCCCGTAAACACATGAGAATCAGGTGCTTTTTCTTCTATGATCTTTGTAAGAGAAATAACATCCTTCCATGACAAATTGTTGCAGTCCAGTTTAACTCCCATTGAATCCAAAAGTTTGGTATTCACCTCATAATATGAACGCTTGATACTTATGGGAAGCCCTCTTACGGCGCCTTTTATCCTCAAACCTTCAATGACATCTTTATTGAGTACGTCATAGTTTTTATCCTTCTCTATAAGAGACGACAAATCCATAAAGGCATCTGTTTTAAATACCTCCTCATAATTAAGGCCCGAACCTCCCGTCATCACAACATCTCCCACATCCCCCCCGAGAATACTTAAGGAAAGCTGCTGGCCGTACTGTTCCGTGTTGGCGACAAATTCCTCTTCGCTGTTGTACTTATAATCATATTTCACTTTTTGATCCGGATACTTCATTTCATATCTTGTTATGGCATCCGACAAGAAATCCTGCCTGTAGGGAGCGGTAACAGTCAAGGTAACGGTTCTTTCAGGCCTTGTGCCTTCCTTAGGTTCATATCCATAGTAGAGACAAATATATTCCTCCCCTTCAAAGTAGAACAAAGAAATATATAAATCCTCTTCATTTCCAACAAAGAAATCCCTGACTTGAAGCGAGTCAAGTACATAGGTGGAGTCTTTGCCAAAGGTAAATATATTCTTTTCATTTTTACCGTCGGAAGCGTTATATCTCGTGACTCCATTATCATCCATTACATATACTGCATCTTTTCCCTTATTGTAACGGATATGATTTGGAAGAATCTTTGTTCTTATTGAGTATTCCACTTCTCCGCTTTCAACATTTATTTTCTCAAACCCGTTGTATTTATCATTAAACGGAATATATATTTTTCCCATATTATCTATTTCAAAGCTGTCTATGTCGGCATAATTTTTATGAAGGCTGCCGTCCTTATTAAAAATTTGTAAAATAGGACGTGGATTAGCTGCGCTTACTAAATATATATATTTAGTATCTATTCTAAATTCCATAACATTTATATAGCTGTCGTCATTAATCATTCCCCCAAATTCTTTAAGGGCTACAGGTTTCTCGACTTCATTTCCATCCTTGTCAAGTGTTCTTACCAAAACTGCTTTCTTTTCCTTGTTATATTTTACTGTAACAAAATTGGAATTTTCATCAATCCAATAACCACTACTCATAGATACTTCATCAGGTATAGTTGTTATATAGCTCGTATTTTTCATACTTTCAAGTTTTGTCGGTTTACCTTCTATACTGTATATGGCTTTTGCCACATTTCCTTTATAATTTACAAACCGACATGCTATATCTTCAAATACGTTATGTTCTTCATAGAGTTTCTTTTCAACATAATAAAAGAGCTTCTCATTACTGTTTACCGCAGCTGTCTTTTCCACCTTCTGTACATCTTTATTTCGATTATTGCTTACTTTCAGCGCAATAATTCCAACTGTAATTACCGCAAGGAGTACGACTCCCAAAATTACCTGCTTTGTCTTCTTTGATAAATTCAATTATTCCATCTCCTTTTATTCGAATAAAACATACATATTTAAATAATTCTCCTTAAACATCGTTTTTCGCACGCTTTTCATATGTACTGATTCAATATGCTCTTTAAATATGTAATATGTAATCATGATTTTCTCGATAGTTTTGTTACCGAGAAAATCACGATTCATCAGTGACTAATTAAAAGATTATCCTACTTGATGGCTGCAAGTTGCGGCACATACAAACGTACAGGTATTTTCACAGTCTCCTTTACAGCTATTAACACAATCATCCTCACATGATCCCGAACACGTAGTATAACAATTTGAACCACAATTTGATTCACATAGTTTCCCACACTCTCCTTGACAATTTCCCGAACAATCAGCGCATCCTTGAGTTGATATAGGATTAGTCAAGATATTTTTAACAACTTTACTCTTATAAGACATCTTTATCCCCCTTTCTTTTAAAAATATCGGCCGCAGCTTATAATACAAAACAGAAAATCAACTGCTTGTATTCTCCTTTATCTCTACTCATTGAGCCTTATCCATACATTTTCCTCCGCTTTTTTGAGAGCATCTTCCAATGACATCTCATCGTTTATATAACTCATTAAAGGATCATAAATATCCTGCTTATCGTAATACATATCAACATAATCTGTACGGTCAAAAATATTCATCATCATATCAACAACCTTAAGGGCATCATCACCGTAAGTTCTGCTAAACTCTTCGGCCGCAGCTTCAAGAATTTCCTTGTTTGCCTTGGTGTTAACAGGTTCTGCTCTCAATGTCCTTAACTTTTGAATATTGTCTCCCAAGAGGAAACTTAAAAATTTCCATGCATCTTCCTTGTTCTTTGATTTGTTGTTTATGGAATACATATTATTGACCTGTACCCCACGTTTATTTGATTTCTCTCCCACAAAGATAGGGATATATAAACTTTCTTTTCCTTCTTCGTTATAATGCAAATAATTATATACCATGTCACGGTAATATTTACGTTCAGTACTGCGGTGAACAAACAAAGAACCTTGGAGTTTGTCTATTACATCAGATCCGGTATGCGTCTTGACAAAATTCTTGCTTTTCATTGCCTCCTTAAGATCTTTCAGCAAATCAACAAACCATTCCTGATTTAAATTTATCTTCTTATTTTCAAAATCCACAAGCTGAGATATATTGGCTCCAATCATAGGAATGAGATAATCCCCCACATATTCGTTTCCCGTAAACACATGAACATCAGGTGCTTTTTCCTCTATGACCTTTGTAAGAAAAATAACATCTTTCCATGACAAATTATTGTAGTCCAGTTTAACTCCAATTGAATCCAAAAGTTTGGTATTTACCTCATAATATGAACGTGTAATACTTATAGGCAATCCCCTTACGGCACCCTTTATCCTCAAACCTTCAATGACATCTTTATTGAGTACGTCATAGTTTTTGTCCTTCTCTATAAGAGATGACAAATCCATAAAGGCATCTGTTTTAAATACCTCCTCATAATTAAGGCCCGAGCCTCCGGTCATCACCACGTCTCCCACATCTCCCCCGAGAATACTTAAGGAAAGCTGCTGGCCGTACTGTTCCGTGTTGGCGACAAATTCCTCTTCGCTGTTGTACTTATAATCATATTTCACTTTTTGATCCGGATACTTCATTTCATATCTTGTTATGGCATCCGACAAGAAATCCTGCCTGTAGGGAGCAGTAACAGTCAAAGTAACGGTTCTTTCGGGCCTTATTCCTTCCTTAGGTTCATAGCCGTAGTATAGGCAAATATATTCATCACCTTCAAAGTAGAACAAAGAAATATATAACTCCTCTTCATTTCCCACAAAAAAATCCTCAACTTGAAGCGAATCAAGGACATAGGTGGAATCCTTTCCAAAGGTAAATATATTCTTTTCATTCTTACCGTCGGAAGCATTATATCTCGTGACTCCATTATCATCCATTACATATACCGCATCTTTTTCCTTATTGTAACGGATATGGTTTGGAAGAATTTTTGTATCTACGGAGTATTCCACTTCTCCGCTTTCAACATTTATTTTTTCGAATCCATTGTATTTATGTTCGCCGGATACTCCAAAAGTAATGTAAATACTTCCATTATTATCTGTTTCAAAGTTGCCTATGTCAGCATAATTTTTATGAAGGCTGCCGTTCTTATTAAAAATTTGTAAAATAGGACGTGGATCAGCTGCGCTTACTAAATATATATATTTAGTATCTATTCTAAATTCCATAACATTTATATAGCTGTCGTCATTAATTCTTCCTCCGAATTCTTTAAGAGCCACAGGTTCCTCGATTTCCTTTCCGTCTTTATCAAATGTTCTCACCAAAACCGCCTTTTTTTCTTTGTTATATTTTACCGTGACAAAATTGGAATCTTCGTCAATCCAATAACCGGTACTGTTCACAATCACTTCATGAGGCACATCTGCTATATTCTTCATGTTTTTCATGTTTACAAGTTTCATACCGTTCTCTGTTTCTATCGCTTTTGCAGTATTTCCTTTATAATTTACAAAGTAGGGTGTTAATTTTTCATGTATATTATGTTCTTCATAGAGTTTCTTTTCAACATAATAGAATAGTTTATCATCAGTATTTACCGTAGCTGTTTTTTCTGCCTTCTGTACATCTTTATTTCGATTATTGCTTAGTTTCAACCCAATAATTCCAACTGTAATTACCACAAGGAGTATGACTCCTAAGAGTATCTGCTTTGTCTTCTTTGATAAATTCAATTATTCCATCTCCTTTTATTTATATTTGTATAAAAATAAATATTTAATATGTAGTTATGATTTCCCCGACAGTAAAACTGCCGGGAAAATCATAATTGTCAATAATTAACCAAAGATTTAAGAACCAGCACCGGCACGATGACTGCAAGTTGCTGCACACACAAATGTACAGGTATTTTCACATGTATCTGAACAACCTCCACTGCAATCTCCGCTACATGAACCCTCACATGTGTAATCACAATCATCCCCACAACTTCTTTTACATCCAGTATCGCAGTCACCTTGACAGCTTCCTGAACAAGTAGTACACCCTTGAACTGATATAGGATTAGCTAAAACGTTTTTAACAATCTTGCTCTTATACGACATGCCACACCCCTCCTTTCTTTTAAAATATCAGCTGCAGCTATAATACTAAGCAGCAAACTGCCTGCTTGTATTCCGCTTTAAAATTAAACCTTGGTTAAAACCTGATTTTTGGTGAAATCCACCCACCAATTACTGCCCTCCCATTTGTATTCCGAACTTTTTGTTTTCCACCAGTCCTCAAACTCCCTTATTGTTTTTCCGTAGTCCTTCAAGAGCTTTTCATAAATATCGGAATCCTTTAAATCAACTATCTTTACCAAATTCTCAAGGGCAATTTTTCTTTCAAACAAATCCTGAATCTCATTACTGTCTTCCTCCGAAAGTTCCCAAACAACTTTTTGATCCATAATTATCCTCCTTTCCGGTTATGCTTTTTTATATCTGTAATAGCTTTGGCCTTGTCCGTTAATCTCTAAAAATGCCGCAATAGGATCTAAAAAACCCAAATCCTTTATTTCTTTTCCGTTGATATAGTTATGAAATACCGATAAATCTTTTAAGTCATTTAACAGGGCCGAAGAAACCGATCTTTCGATGTAGCTTTTTCTGCACTGAAAAGACGGGGATACATTGACTTCTTTTGTATATAATTTGTTGACATATATACAGTCTCTGCATTGATACGCATCGCACAATCTGCAAATATTGCTGTTTTTGGTCTTGTAAAGGCGGAAATCATAGTCTACCGTTATTCCCTCTTCTATATTCCCGATATTGTTTTCCGATTCATTGGAATATACCCCGCAGCAGGTATATATATTTTCTTCCGGAGACAACACGAAGGTTTTATCACCAGCCATGCAATTATCGTGAGAATTTATAAACAGTATGTCCGTAAGCAGGCTTATTTCCTTAAATATCCCCTGCTTTTTTACCATATCCATTACAAGCTCCTTGAGACGTTTCATCTGAGCGGCGTACATTTTCTCATCAAAATTCTTGCTGATATCCGTTATATTCAAATTTATACGGGATACCTTGGGAAGCAAAGATTTCACACAATCATATAAGGAATTTATTTCCGTCTCCGCTATATTTAATATTACATTGTCAAAACCGAAGTTGTCCCAAGTCAAGTTTTCCTTATTATATACGGGAATGATTCTCTTCAACCCCTGTTTTTTCCCTTCTCCCACATACCGAGCGGGAATTATATGGAGAATATCATATCCTTCACAATCTTTGCTGTTCTCAAAATCAAACCTGCTGTTGGAATGAACGAACACCGGTTTGTAAAAATTGTGGCGGGCAAATTTCAGCCCGTTGAGGACGGAATCCTTGTCCATCCGGTGTGTGAAACCGTTTTTATTGTCATAAGTACAATAGCTTACGTAATCATCGGACAGCATGAAATACAATTTTTTACTGTATCCCGGCCTTTCCGGACGCTCTATGCCGTATCTGTTAAACAATCTGGCAAAATAATATTCATTTGCCCTTACCCTTGCTTTGTGCATCTTGCATATATATTTTGCTCTGTAAAAGTTTGTGGGCGTCTTTGCCACATCATAGTCAAACCCCTGACAGAACGCACAGCCCGTTGCAATTTCACAGTTGAGACATTCCTCATCGCTCTGCAGTCTGTTGGATGCAAGCATAAATGGCCTGACCTTTTCCATATCCACCCCCTCTTTTATGTTCCCGACAGGCCATTCTTCATGATTGTTCAAAGAATAACCGTAATACCTCAAACAGGGATATATTTTCCCGTCGGGACTCAATGCCATCATCTTCCCCGCACCGCAGTATGTGGAATCAAAGTCTTTTTCGGTATAGGGATATCCTATGTTGTCATCAAAGAAGGAACAAATCAAATCCTTGTTGTACAATTCGTTGTCCAGTACATAGTCTGCAAGCTCCACCAATTGATCTTCCAAAACTTTGTCGTCCCCTTCTTTCCATACATTTTCAAATACCACATTGGAGTTGACCGTCTTGATTCCCCTATTCCATAAGGAAATGATGCTGTCCTTGAGAAACGGAAGGTCGTCACTGGCAAATGTTACTTTTGTGGAACCGCTGAACTGGCTTAGCCATAAATCAACATTTTTGTTGATGATGTCATAGGAACCTGTACCATCGGGGAAAACCCGCTGAAGGTCATGTTTCTCCTTCGTCCCGTCCAAAGTAATCGACACGGATATTTTGTTAAAATTCTTGGCAATAAATTTTTGAACCGACTCGCTTGAATAATTGACTCCGTTGGTACAAATACTGATTCGATAATTCCAATACCACGGATGATCCAGCTTATATGCTGACAGTTTAAAATAATCACATATCCTGTCTATTAATTCAACTTCAAGAAACGGTTCTCCGCCGATAAATTCCAATATTACCGCTTCGGAAAATCTTTCGTTGCCGGATGCCAGCAAATAGTCTATAAAATCTTTAGCCACGGAAAAGTTCATTCTTTTATTCGAGGATTTGTGAGTGATATAACAGTATTTACAGCGAAGATTGCAGTCATTTGTGACAATAAATGTGATGCTCTGTACGTTATTACCTTTCCAGCTTTTATCCGTCGTACCTACGGAGTAACTCTTTTTATTCACTTGATTCACCCCCTGTAATTTATTGTTTTTCTGTAAACAAATAAAACCCAAAAACTGCAATGTAATCACTCAATGCCTTTTTTGGGTTCTTGTTATTTATTTTATAAATATAAGCTGGACTATGGAATATTTATGATTCGTTTTCGGATAATTTCAGAAGAGTCAAAACTGTTGAAATACTTGTGACTGAATCTATAAATGTCTTATAAGGGTTCTTATGACAAAGTTCTTTTATGTAAGATTTAATATTTAATTTCTTATTTTTTAACAATCCATATGTTACTTTTTATATTAGTTATGAGATGACTCAAAGGCACTTTCTTGCCGTATGCCATCAAATACCAACATTTACTTTTTACTTTGATAAAAACATATATTTCTACTTAATTCAAATTATAACACCGGTATTTTGAAAAGTAAAGATATTTATTATTGAAATATTTTAAAAATAATTAATATTTTTTTATTTCAGTATTATTCGTATGTCAAATTTTCATTTTACCCGCACAAGCAGATGATTTGTCTGCTTGTGCAGGGATTCTCAGTACAACTAATGGAAAATTTTACGGCCGTACTAAGAAAAGATTAAAGAAAAAAGCTTCAATTATGAGCATAATAGCAAGATATTTGATTTTAAATATTAAATTTTCAAAGTACATAATTTACCTGCAAAACGAGAGTAGATACTTTCACTCTAAATCCGACAAAGTAATTCCGTGACTTTCAAGATTGCCGAATTCGTCAGTCGTAATCATAAGGTCTTTCCAATCCGGATATACGGGATTGGGTGAAAACCTATATATGGTACTTTTATGGTTCTTCCACGAATCGCTGTAGTTTCCCAATTTTGAAAACAATTTACCTACCATTGCCGGATTTTCTTTGTATTCCTCTTCTTTGATTCCGATTTTGGAGTATATATCTGAATAGCCTTTTACGATAATAACGTTATTGCCTCCCCAGCTTTGCCAGAAGCTGACGTCAACTTCTGGTACAATGCTTACGGAATCCCCGTGTTTTTCGATTTTATCCCTGTCATAAGTATAGGTGACGGGTGATTTTATATTTCTTATAATCGAGTTGGCAGGTTTATCGATATAAGAAATTGTAATATTTTTTAAATCGGGAATACTTGAAAACAAATGTAAAGCGTTTGCGTTTATCTTCTCAACATCATCATCATTAAGGCCTCCGATACTATTTTTTTCGGAAAACTCATATCCTAAACGTATACTCTGTCCTCCGTTACAGCCATTGTCATCCTTGGTGTTTATAGTAATCGTATTGATTTTATAATTGTCGTTTGGGTTGGGAAGCCGTGTTAAAAGCTGATAAACTTCATATATATTACCAAGGAAAATAACATCCGACGTCTGAATTGTACTTAAATTTTCCGCTTTTACATTTATATTGACAAAAGACGATATCCCTAAAGAAAGGCAGATCACCGCCGCTATAATAGCAGCAGACCTTTTTTGGGGCGGTTTGATTATCATGTCGATACGCCTCTTTATTTTTTTGCCTCCGTCGGACATAGCGGCAACTATCCGGTTGCTGTTATCGCTTATGGAGAGAATAGTAAAACAATAATTAAAGTGATCTTTTGAGCTTATCCTGTCAAGAACTCTGCTGTCACAGGACAACTCGGCATCATTTCTTGCGGCTTCCGCCGACAGCCAAACAAGAGGATTAAACCAATATAAGGCGCAGAGAATATTTTCCAAAAGGCGGATGAAGTTGTCTTTTTGTTTGTAATGAATCATCTCATGTATAAGTGCAAATTTGATTGCCTTGGAATCATGAATGACACCTTCCGTCAAAATAATTGCCGGATTAACTATTCCGATTACACATGGTGAAATCAGTTCATGAGAAAGATAAACGGGAATCCTGCCTTTGAGACCGACTATTTTCGAGGCCTCGTCATAAACGTTATCCGAGAAGTCATACGGTTCCATATCTTTCATACTCTTTTTGTAAAAGGAAATATTGCGTGTTCCAAAAATAAACATTATGAAAAAAATTCCGGCAATCCATATTACGAACAAAATATCGGACAAATTCCACTTATAATCCGCCGATTGATTATTCGTCGGTTCCAAATAGTTTCTGACATCCGTATCAGACGAAGGCCGATAAATACCGCCTGAAGAAAGCCGTGAAATATTGTTCTTTCCTGCATAGGATCCGGAGAAATCGGAAAGATTTACTTTATTGTCAACAGTTTTATCTCCCTTCTCTTTTTCATTTTCTTCATAAAAGCCCGAATTGTCCTGAAATGCAAGATTCAAAATGTGATTTTGCGGCAAAATACTTTTGATTTCAACAGTCCATTGAAAGTTAAAGGGAATAAGAAGCCTCACTGCAACGATTACCCATAGTGCATATTGCAGTTTAGGGTTTATCTTATTTTTAAAAACAGACCGAATAACAAAGATAATCAGTATCAGCAAAGAAGATACGATTGAGGTATTCATTAAAATATTCAGTACCTTACTCATCTTGATCCTCCTTTTCATCTAAAGCCTGCTGAAGCGATTTGAGCATGGAATTGATTTCATCTTTTGTGATATCTTCACTGTCGGCCAAAGATGAAACAAGCAGACCCATTTTGCCGTCAAATATTTTCGTTGCAAAGGATCGGGTTGCCTTTAATATTGTTTCGTTTTTATTTAATAAGGGGTAGTATAGTCTGGCAGGGGTTGATTCCTCCATACGAACACAATTTTTCTTCATCATGCGTTTTAAAAAAGAAATAATCGTATGCCTTGACCAGCCGGTCTCATCTTTCAGAGCATCTTCAATTTGGCGGCAGGTTAAAGGGGATTTGTCCCACAAAAGCATCATTATTTTCCATTCACTGTCCGTAAGCTTTGTTTTTTTTCCGTTATTCAAAGTATCACCTCCATAGTAATCAAATGTCTACTTATAGTATATTTATAAAATTTGGAATTGTCAACTATTTTTTGTAGACATATGTCTACTTACAAGGCGGACAAAGGGACGTCAGACTGCGTAAAAACTATTGTATGATAAATCATATGTACTATATACTGCATAAAATATTATAATTGCTATCATATATTGTATATTGAATTTTTCATTAATGATTTTTTACACATCCTGACGTCCCCACGCCCACACCCACGTCCACCCAAAGAAAACATGTCTAAATATTAAACATATTTTCCATCTTTACAGCTCCAGTTTTTAAAGAACTCATCTTCCTTAATCATCGCAGCATAAGGTGGTATTGTAAATTCAATAATTGTATTAACCACATCAATAAAATCGAGTTCATATTTCAATATTTTTCTACAAAAGTTATCCCACCTTTTTCGAATTTCATCATCTTTAGCTAATCTTGCAATCACGGCAATAGAATCTTTTTCATGAGGTGTCCCTCGATTAGATAACGTTTCATAAATTGCTTCTTGAAGTTTCCTTCCATCAAAATCAAACGTTGTTGCTAAATAATATATATCATAAAAATCTTTCATGCGGCTCGTAGCTTCCATTAAAGATATTATTGAATCTAACTTTTCCGACACCGTAGATTCCAAAGAATATGTTAAAACTACAGGTTTCTTAAATTCCGGAAGAAGCACAGGAAGAGTTCTTTCTACCGGTGAGGGGACAATAATATCTCCCACTCCAAAATCTATGTTAAAGGGTGTCTTTGTCCTTCCGATAATACCAGTAAGATTAACTCTAATACCATGATATTTTTTAATTTCATTAATTATCTCCATACCTCTAATTTCAAATCTAACAAAATCATTTTTATTAGGCAAAGAAATAATTTCATTAACAAGTTTCTCTATAGAATCTAAATCATTTGAATAATTCTTTAAGAGGTAGTCTGCATCAACTGTTGCTCTTGCAGTAAATCCACTAATAGAATATAATAGAAAACCGCCTTTAAGAATAAGATTGTCTTTATAGTAAGACTCAGAAAGTCTTCTTATAAATTCCTCTTGACAAAATAGATTTAACAGTTGTTGTAATGGAACACCTTGCCTTCTTACCTTATTCTTTAGTTTTGCTAAGACTGATACTGCCATATCAACCATTACAACCACACTCCTATATACGTTTGTACCTTGTTTTTAATATTGAATATTTCAGCATATTCAAATAGATTTCTTACATTTTTCTTTGAATCTTTAATATAACGCCTTATTGCACCGGTAAATATTTCATTTTCAAGTTTCGTTTCGTATCTAAGAACGTCACATATTGTACGATCTCTGTTATATACTCTGACTTTTATTCCCTCTATTTTTACTGTATCTACACCGATTTCTATAAATTTAGGCTCTAAATAATAGGGCTTTACTACATGATAATCAATATTATACTGCGTTGTTTTGCTATACCTATCTACCGCTATTTGCAAAGCTTGAGGTATTCTATCTGTATACTCATAATAAAAAAGTGCACTTTCAAGAAAAATTACAGCCTTAGGAAATAACCTTGCTATAATAACTTCTTCTCTTGGAATATAATCTGTCAATTCATAAAATCCATACTTTATTTTAGCAATTATGCCTTCTTCTATCAGCTTTCTTATTTGACGACTTGAAAATCCTATATTGTTAAGTTCTGATGTCTTCAAAACTCCTCCATGTTTAATAAACTCATTCTTTATTTTATAAATTTTATCCATCTTTTGCACCCCTTAGCCTGCTTTTATTTTTATATGCAGTCTTTCAAGTGCATCTTATCATAATGTTATTTTTAATACAAGAGTTTTATGATATGGAAAAACGGTAAGACATTACTCCTGTCCAAGAACCTTTGTTTATTTAAACTATCTCATATGGTATTCATCATACCAATGTTCTCTGTCACCGTTTCGGCCGAATCTGTTTTTTATAAAGTGAGCTTCCCTTCGCATGCCGCATTTTTCCATCACCCTATAGGAACCGTAGTTATCGGCGTCACACGTGGCATAAATCCGATGAAGCTTTAATTTTTCAAATCCAAAGGATAATAATGCATTGGCTGCTTCAGGCATGTACCCCTGCTTCCAATATTTCATATGAAGTACCCAGCCTAATACTCCTTGCCTTAAGTTGTCTTTCAGATAAATTCCGCATCCGCCGATCAGCTTTCCGTTCTCTTTAAGTGTAATTGCAAAATCATAGTGCAGACGAGGTGATTTTGATTCCCAAGCAATACATTCGTCAATAAAATCAACGGTGGCCTTTTCATCATTCGGCCCCCAGATCATATATTCAATATTATCAGCATTTGATGCGTAAGAATGTCACCTTATTCATATAAAGTAACATTAAATAAGTCAATGTCCAAAAGATATTTTTTATATAAAGTTTACTATATCCATCAGCGAATCTATATTCAATGAATTCAATTTTCCATTCTCTATTCCTATACCAAATGTCTTAATCCCTAATTTTTCTCCAAGTTGTAAATCACATATAGAATCTCCTACAATAAAACAATCTTTTAAATCTATATCTGGATACTTTTCTAATGCCATTTTTATTAAGCCATCCTTTGGCTTCATACAATCACAGTTTTCTTTTCTGGAATGAGGACAGTGAAATATATCTAATATTTCAATCTCATTATCCATTAATTTATTTATAAATTTGTTAGAAAAACTATGATATTGCTCTATTGTTATTATTCCCTCGTTTATTAAATATTGATTTGTTACAATAATGATTTCATAGCCTTTTTGCCTTATTATCTTTAGTGCTTCTATTGATCCTTTTATAAAAACAGGTTCAGATATATTTTTCCAGAGTTCGTCCTCATAATCTTCTATTATGGTTCCATCTCTATCTAAAAATGCTACTTTCATAACTCACCTCATATTTTTATCCAATATCTTTGAACAACATTTCTATCACCTTCACAACCTCATTTTCTAATATACCGCCGTTTGCAAGTATGGTTTTGGCTGAGTTCGTTTAGATAATGGAGTATGCTTATTTCACTAAAAATTTTCCTCTATTTTACTTCACACCATTTTTTCACCGAATCTTGAATTCTTCTTTCAATATAGCATAATTTAACCTGTCCCATTTCTTTCCTGCAAAATATACAGCTTTTCTTTCCGTACCTTCTAACGTAAAACCTAATTTTTTCAATACACGTTGCGTCGCCTTATTTTGTTCTAATGTATTCGCAGAAATCCGTTCTAACCCAATATTATTAAAACCATATTCTAAAATTAACTTTACAGCCTCGGTTCCGTATCCCTTACAGCGATCCTTAATTTTTGAGATTCCCAATCCAATGGTACAGGAGCGATTTCTCCAGTCAATATCCTGCAGCGCAACATCTCCTATTACAGTTCCGTCAGATAAAAACACTCCCAAACGAATATGTTTATTCATTTGAACATCTTGAATTTCGTCAAACCACTTATCTGCTTTCTCAATAGAATGACCAATATTCAAGGGTTCAGTCATTGCCTCAAAATCATATTCGAAATCATCCCATAACTTTTTACAGTCTTTTCTTTCAAGGGTTGCAAGATATACATTTTTGCCATTTAATTTCACCATAAAACACCCCTCCCACAATTTATGTAATCTTTCTTTAAAGCATACAGCCGTTTACAAATAAGTCTTTTTTATAACCTTTAAATCTTATTCCTCTACTATAGATTAATATTAATAAGTTAACGCCTGATACTAACTCTTTTTATTTTCCTTTAAGTATGCTTGACACCTACTAATCCATAATCGTTCGTGTTCCTCCGGTGTTACAACCCTATCAGCTAAATCTTTAATTCTAAGAATATTCTCTTCTTCACACCACTTCATACAAGTTTTATAAAACTCTATATTATGATTATCAGTTTCAAGATAAGCAAAAACATAGTTAAACCCCTTATTATATGCATCGATCAATCTGGAATAGCCATCTATACAAACTATCTTATTACCTATTTTCACGCAACAAACAACTACATCATCTGGTTTCTCAATCCATGGACTTACTCTATCTATCTTTGTTCCATCTACAGTTAACTGTTCCGGAATTATTTCCTCTATTGCAATTTTGAAAACTTCAACAGCATTATTTATGTCCAGGGACCATATATCGTTTCGCACAAATCCTGCATACATCAGAGTATCATCCGCAACAAATTTATTGTCTTTATTATATGTAATTCTTTTTAAATAGGGATTCCAATAAACTATTTCGTCAATTAAACCTTTAAATACTAAATGTTCTCTGCATGATTTAACCATATCAAAATTTATAATTTCAGCCTCTTCAATATTTTTTATCTCATACTCTAATACTCCGATGATATTCTGACCTTCCCTTGCAATTATTGCCGTATTGTGAATCAAGCTTTTCTCATACTTTATATATTTAAAATCCCGTTCACCTGCTCTATAGAAGTCCACTCTATTTCTATCCCCCTTCGTATTATAAATTTATAATTATCTGTTACGCTAAAATTTAATTAATTTGCTCTTAACTTTTTCCACTTTCTAACTTTAGCCCTAAAGGTTTTAAACGGAGCAACGGTGTTAATATGAATCCATTTCCATATTGGCCAGTTAGATGGCATAGAAGAAGACCACTTTCTGCCTCCTGCTTGAAATAATTCTTCATCGGAATATCCTTCAATCAGCACAATTATTTTCTCAGCAGTGTCATTAAATTTATTTATTAATTCACCTAATGAAAATTTCGAATATTCATTATAAAAACTTTTGTATAATCCGCCGAGATTATTCCACTTATATTCCGGTGCAGGAGTAACAACTACTTTTCCTGCTTGTTCTTCCCTTTCCCAGGATAACAATAAATTCATCCAGCCCAATTGATAAGCTATCATTTGTGATGGAGTTCTCTCAACACCTTCAAGCATTAAATCTCTATCCGTATTATCAATTGAGTTAAATTCACCAATAAACATCATCGCACACTTTTTAATTTCATCTATCAGTTCTTGTCTATTAGCATATTCTTGCACATCATTTCACCTCACTTTACTTTAGCGGACATGGGGATTTTGACCGTAACCAATCCTCCGCCGTTTATGTTGTTGGACAATATGAGTTTTCCGTTATGCTTTTTAATAATGGTATCTGCTACATATAATCCCAGTCCATGATGTCCATTTTTTGTTCTGCTCTCACTTTCCATTGAAAACTGTTCTTGTCCGTGCTTTAACATCTTTTGAGAAAATCCTTTACCTTGGTCCGTTATCCGAATAATAAACTGGAAATTGTCTGCTGCGCTCTCAACAGTGATAGTCGAATCAGCCGGGGAAAAATCCACCGCATTGGCTATGATATTCATCAATGCCCGTTCCAATTCATCTTTATATCCTTTTATATACGCACTCTTTTCAATATCCGTCTTCCAGATTAGTTCTATGTTTTTCGTCTTCGCTAAAGCATCTCCCTGTTCTTTCAGAGAATTCAGCATTTCCATAATATAAACAGTTTCTTTAGGAGCATCAAGATTCGATTCCTCTTTTATAATAGAAAATAAATTTTGGATGTATATCTCCATCTGATTACTGCTTTCTTCTATATAGCGGCAATATATTTTTTGTTCCTCCGTCATATCCGTTTCTCCAAGCAATCCTGCATTTCCTTTGACTACCGTAAGAGGCGTTTTTACATCGTGAACCAAGGCAGAAATCTGTTCTTTTTTCTGCTGCTCCGCTGTCCATTGCCTTTCCAAAGCAGATTTTAAAGAGCCTTTCATCTTATCAATTCCCTGAAGGATCATGTTTATCTCTTCTATATTACTTACATCTACATCAAAATTCAAATCCTGTTCTTCTATTTTTTTTGTTGCCTTTAAAAGGGATTCCAGTTCTCTGTTAACTTTTCGGGCAAATTTATTGGACAACAGAATGATTATAAGAATAAGTTCTGCAAAAAACATAAATGTCATTGTAATTTCCGCATTCGGTAAGATATTTCTTAATCTTTCATTTTTATATTGCATACTTAACAGATATTTAATCAGCAAAATACCTTCTTCACGATGAACATTCATGATATGGCTCGATAACCCTACGTATGTTACACCTTTACGGTATTTATCCCAAATTGCCTTTTTTTCATTATTCGAAAAATTTCCATACAGATAATCCCCATTATTTGAATAAACCCCAAAACTGCACATTGGGGTCAGCAGATCCATTGTTACTTTAGGTGAATTTTTTAATTCATTCAAATTATTTTCAATTATCCTTTCCGAATAATTAGCCGGATATGCTCCAAACGAGGTTCTAAAAAACAGATAGTAATTAACTGTTAATAAAACTATAACAAAAATGCCAACAGTAAAAATATATTTTATAAAGATTGTATGAAGTTTTTGACTTTTTTTTAGTCCCATTTATACCCTACTCCCCAGACTGTTTTAATCGGTTCTTCCCCAAGTTGCAGAAATTTAGCCCGAATGTTTTTTATATGCTCAACAATTGAACTCAAACTGCTTTCCTTTTCAAAGCCAAAGACTCCTTCCAAAATCTGTTCCTTTGAAAATATCTGACCGTGATGCAGAGCTAAAAATTCGCTTATTTCATATTCACTTTTGGTAAAAGGTACTTTGTTTTCTCCTATGAAACATTCCTTACCGGAAATTAAAAATCTGACACTCCCTATATTAAAAGAATTCACCTTTTTTCGCTGTTCTCTCCTGAGATGGGCATCCACCCTTGCACGAAGCTCCTGAACCCCAAAGGGTTTAATCAGGTAATCATCCGCTCCCAATCCTAATCCTCTAATTATATCTCCCTCATCTGATTTTGCCGTAAGAAACAATATGGGGCAATCTACCTTTCCCCTGATATCAGAACACAATTCAAATCCGTCAATACCGGGCATCATAATATCCAAAATTATTAAATCATAGTAATTTAAATTTTCTTGTAAGACCTCATCCGGCCTGCTTATTCTTTTTACATAATGTCCGCTTTTATTTAATATATTATTAATTAAATCTAAAATAGCCTTGTCGTCATCTACAACCAATATATTAGACACAATAACACCTCCTATTCCTCTGCCTTTTTCCCTTCCCATTTTGTAAACCATATCAGCATTATTAAAAAAGATAAAATGGTTCCGAATATACATATATTTATACCAAGATGTAAATCCGGATCTACAAAATTGACGTTTTGATATCTCATCAGTAAGGAACCGATAAACCTCATACTCCAAGCACATGGGGCAAAGGGCCATCTGCCGTCTCCCATACCTGTTAAAAACAATGCCGATATAAGGGATTCAACAATTCCCACTCCAATAGAAATTCCTTTTGAAAACCTAAAACTCAAAAAGAAATGTAAAACATATTCAAACATATTACCCCCTATTAATATGCCAACCACAGCCAAATACATATTCACTGGAAAATTATTCTTTCCCATTAAAGAAAAACCCAAATAAAATCCGGCAACAGACAATATAGTGCTCAAAATCCCCAATAACAAAAACAATGTATATTTGCTTATAAATGATAGACTTTTTGTTTCCGAACTTATTAAAATATTTTGAAAACCCCCAGCCATATATTCCTGATCCGACACCATGGAGGTAATTATTCCAATCAATATGGGGAAAACCATACACAATACCTCTAAATAAGCCGAAACCTTACTATAGCTGCTATAGGGTGCATAGGAGTAATAGCTTAAAAAAGCAATCAGTCCCAGAATGGGAATATACAAATGAATCCATAACATTTGGGTCGATTTTAGCTTTATTATATCAGCTTTCAATAGGTTTTTAAACTGTGACATTCAGTCGGCCTCCCTTTTTCTGAACCATAATGCTGTCAAAACAGTCAATATAATAAATGTAATAATACTTACGGATGTATCTTTTATTATAGTATCTCCATTTAATAAAGGACTGTTTAGAGGAACCGGAAGTCCGTTCGGCAAAATATGAAGGATTGGGCACATTAACTTGGATATTGTCACATAAGGTGAAAATTTTAAAACCGAACCGGTTCCGAAGCTTACTACTCCGATTATCGTCATAGCCATATTAAAAAGGATGGTAACAAACATATTGAATTTCACAGTTAAAAACAAACAAATCGGAATCTGAAACAAGGATGTAAGCACTAATATAATTGCAGCAAATATATTGGCTCTCAATGGAATAGTGGCAAAACTGTATACCGGTATAGTAGCGATTCCACATGCTCCGATTACTGCAATACCTGTCATGAATATGAAATTAGATATAACAAGCAAAATACCGCTATATGTTATTTTCCCCAACCATAAAGTGCCTTTATCCTGTGGATATAAAAAAAGCCCTTTATAGGAAATGTCTTTTTCCTTTGTAATTATCTGAGAAGAAATGATGGTTAACATCCCCGGAAGAAACATAGTATACCACCAATTATATGCTCCGTTTTGACCTCCTCCCCACAAAGAGGTTAATAAAATTGTAAGAAGCGGAGTTGCTATAATAAATTTATTTGCTGACGTTCTTTTGCTCTTTTGAAATTCCGCCTTGAGTATGGCCATCATTAGTTTTCACCTCTGTTTCTTTCTACAATTTCCATGAATAATTTCTCAAGATTGCCCTTATCTTTTATCTCTCCGCTATATCCGATAACACCGTTTGATATAATCCCTATTTCATCAGCCACCTGTGCCACCTCCGATAAAATATGACTGGATAAGATGACTGTAATTCCTTGAGATGAAAAAGACTTAATCAATTCCCTTAGTTCTTCAATTCCAATGGGGTCCAATCCATTAGTAGGCTCATCAAGAATAATAAGCCTGGGATTATTGATAATTGCCATACCGAGGCCCAATCTCTGTTTCATTCCCATGGAAAAATTTCTTACTTTCTTTTTGCCGGTCTGATTAAGCCCTATAATATCAAGTACTTCCTCTGCTCTTTTTGGGGGAAGTCCATAAAGAGTACAAGCAATTTTTAAATTTTCCATTGCCGTTAAATTTGAGTAAATCGCAGGGCTTTCAATTAATGCTCCGATATCTTTTAAGTCTTTCCTCGTCCACAGATGATTTTCAAATAGTATTTCCCCAAATGTGGGTTTCATAATCCCCGTAATCATCTTTAATATAGTGGACTTCCCTGCTCCGTTTGGTCCCAGTAGCCCAAATACCGAATTCTTTTTTATAGATAAAGAAACATTATTCACTGCTATTTGGTCTTTAAATTTTTTAGTCAATCTTTTTGTTTCCAATATATATTCCGTCACACCGACTACCTCCTAATCTTCTTTTATATCCTTATGATTAAAATATAAATGATAATTATAAGGATTTTATAAGGAAATTAGGATTTTCCAAAATGCTGTGGACAGGGGTGCGGACAGGGGGACGTTTTGCGGACAGGGGGACGTTTCGAGACCAGTGAAAAAGTCTGATTTTTTAATTTTTTATATCCACAAATCCGCATTTTTGCTTGAGTAATTTTTAAAAATAACGACTTTATCAGTGGTCTCGAAACGTCCCCCTGTCCACCATGTCCACACAAGTTCAGACATTTAATTTCCCGTTAACTGATTTTTTCAAGAATACTATACTCAGTAAAATAAAGGATATTGTTATATTAAATAATATCATTGGTTCCAATCCTTTCCCAATTCTAAACAGATAAAATATTCCAAAAGCTTTCCATCCTATTATCCATTGAGACAAATAGTATACCAGAGATACCAAGTATCCCACAATTAAATTTGAGGTAGATCCCGAAACTAAGAGGCCCAAAGAGCCTAAGAATAATCCTATGGATATGGACTCCCAAGCATAAGAAAAAAATTTCATATAAGAACCTTTAATTTTTAGTATATATATATAAATTAAAGACAATAAAATGTATAATACAATTCTCCAAATTAAACGTATAAAATATGTGCAGATTATAGGTACACTCTTTGAGGAAATCACTTCATTAATGCCTTCTTCCAATTCATATTCAAAACAAGGGGTTAACAGTATAACTGCCATTAAAGGCAAAAATCTTTCTGTAATAATAAGTACGGTATCTTTCTTTAGTCTCCCTGTGCCAAATAAAATATGAATTAACAAAAAAATTACAGCACAGGTCAGTATGTGTAGTAAAGTATGATGTTTGATCTCATTACTTAATATCTTTTTCCTTACGAATACCATAAGCAAACACCTTCCCCTCACGTTTCAAATCATAAATTTTCACTGAGATTATGAGCATTACCACAGCAATTAATACGTATATTCCCCTATTAATAAAAATAGAAGCCCTGTTATTTAAATAAATCTGGGTATTGCCGATAATATTGTGCCTTAAAATAAAATTGTGCCCGTATCCGCCCTTAATACTGCTTACTCCCTTAAATACGTCTAAGAACCACCAAACCATCATCACAAGAATTCCCAAGGGGGAATTGGTTACTATGGTAGTAAAAGTACCGACAGATAATACCACCATCAAAACCGGTATAATCCATATTAATACATAACCATAGAAATAAACCGGCTTTGTATTTTCCAATCCAAAGCTCCTTATAATTTGAATATTATAGTAGCTTGCAATAATTATCAGGGGGAGGCTTAACAGGATAAGCATGGCTGAGTACCTGCTGAAAACTAATTTTGATGAAGATGTCTTTCTTATAAACAGCAAATTCTCACATTTACTTCTTTTATCCTGAAACCAGAGGGCCACGGCTAAAAATACAGGTATAATCCCCATTCCGATTCCTCCGTAGTCACAAAAATATCTGGCATAGGCTCCCGTTATCTTATCCTTTTTAATCATCAATTCATAATTTTTTATTGCTTCATCATAAGTCATGGGTCTTTCTCCGAATTGTGACTTTATCAGTTTTTTGCTATAAAAAGAACCTCCCCCTAAAAGTCTGTCCGCTTTATCCATTAATTCCAAAAACTCTTCATTTGAAACTTTTTCTCCACTAAAAAACTCATTATAATCTTCCGAGTTAAACGAGTGTTCCGACTGCAGCTTCTCAATATTCTCTACAGATACTCCGAAGATAGCGGATATAATCTTAGTCATTTGTGTATTCTTTTCTTTATTCAAATCAATATTTCTATAAAATCCATTGGGATAAGTAGTATAAGAGTTGATAGAGTACTCCTGTATTAATTGGCTCACGGCCCTTTTACGGATAATTTCCATATCCGATGTCTGAATCATTCCATAGTTTTCTTGATTAGGTAATGGTTTATCCATTCTTGATACATTTATACTGCTGCCGAATTGACTTCGAATAAAGGCAAAAATCAATACCACCGTAATCCAAAATATCGGTTTTTTTAATATTCTCTTCATCTCAACAAATACTAAATTCATTATCTTCCGCCTCCTATATCATAAAGAAGATTCAGATATCCGTCTTCTATATTAGGTTCACAGGGAATAAACCCCTCTTCTACCTTCCCCTTTGATAATATTTTAATATCTACATAATCACCATAATCCTGTTGAGAAGTAATGACATAACGATTTTGATATTCATGCAATTTTCCCTTGGATACTTGCACACGGTAAGTACACCCTCTTGCACTTTCTACCAGATTATTAACTTCACCATTAAATAATATATGTCCATTGTTTAAAACCGCCAAATGATTACAAGTACTTTCTATATCCTCTACAATATGAGTGGACAAAACCACGATCTTATTCTCTGCTAAATTGGCCAGAAGATTTCTGAAACGAATACGTTCTTCCGGGTCTAATCCGGCCGTAGGTTCGTCTACTATTAAAACCTTCGGATTATGAACAATAGCTTGAGCAATCCCCAAACGTCTTTTCATCCCTCCCGAAAGGGCCTTTACTTTGACATTCCTGTCTTCCCACAGATTGACCAATTTCAAAACTTTTTTTACCTGATTTTTTATTTCAATAGATTTCATTTCAGATAAAACTGCTAAATACTCCAGTGCCTCTGCCACAGTCATATTTGGATACATATTAAAGTCTTGAGGCAAATAGCCGACCATAGAGCGAACTTTTCTTCTTTCTGAAACAGGTACATCGCATATCTCAATTTTCCCTTTTTTTATAGGTAATAAAGTTACCAAAGCTTTCAAAAGAGTCGATTTACCTGCTCCGTTTCTTCCCAATAACCCGAACATGCCTCTGTCGATTTCAAGATTTATGTCGAAAAGTACCTGATTTCTCCCATAAGCTACATTTAAATTTTCGATTTTAATTTTTTCCAAAATAAAACACCCTCCTTACTGTCTTAAGAAGAGTGTAACAAATGATTTCCAATATTTTATCAACATTTATAAGAAAATCTTTTATCGAAATATTATAAGGTGGCTTTTCTTGAAACTCATTTACGGAAAGTTCTTTTTAACTTATTTTTTATAAGCGAGAACTTTCCTATTCGTTATAAAATAATTATTATTTCCGCAGCCCCTCCGCATTTTGTATTATAAATTTTTAACATTCCTCCGTGTTTCTTTAATATTATATTGGAAATATTCAGCCCTAATCCCATATGCCCCTTAACATTATTTTCACAAAAAAAAGGAGAAGTTCCATATTTCAATGCCTCTTCGGTAAACCCGGGACCATCATCTTGAATCAAAATTTTTAATTCCTTATCATCAATATGAAATTCTACATAGACATTTTCTTTTGCATATTGAAAGGCATTATTCATAATATTTTCAAATGCTTCTTGTATATGAGCCGGGTCAATTTCAATACTTACATCTTCCTTAGGTTTTATCCAGTGAACCCTCCTGCCTTCGGATAGAACATTCCCAACTTGCTCCAATGTAGAAATAAATTTCATTAAAGAAATCTGCTTCTTTTTAATAACCAGCTCATCTATTGACTGCAGATTATTGATTTTTTCAATATACTGCTGAATTCTTTGGATTTGTTTTTCCATGGAATCCAAAAGTTCTGTCTTCTTATGCTGATAGTTTTCACCTTCCAAGATTCTCAGCATCTCCTGATTTCCTCTTAATATAGTAAGGGGTGTACGGATATCGTGACCTATTGAAGAAATCATGTGATTAAATGCATCATACTGACGCCAGACTTTTATTTTTTCTTCCTGTAAATCCTTAGTATAGGATTCCATCTTTTTACAGGCATTGCTTAGTTCATTATCTTCATCTAACAGTATTGCCGTCATATTGCCGATACTGTAGGAATTAAGATAATCTATTGGCTTTTGAATCTTATGTTTATAAAAAATAATAAAGGCCAAGATTGCAAAGAATAAGCAATGTATTTCTATGGCATAATCTTTATAATATAGTAAAATTTCATAAGTCAATTTTTCTGCCCTCGAAACAGGTAATTTCTTCAGTCTATAATAAATATTCTCCTGTCCGTCCTCAGTTTGAGAAATCCTTTCAAATTGTTTATTCATTAACTTAATTTCATATTGGCTTATCAATAAAGTATTTACTTTAGCTAACATAATTCCCATGAGAAGAACCAAGGATAAATAAACTACAAAGCTCTTTTTTAAGCTCAATTTTTTTGTCCATTCCCTTAACCAATCCATCGATAACCAACTCCCCAAACCGTTTCAATATATTCCCTATCCGTATATTGAGATATTTTTCCCCTAATCCTACGAATATGCTCAGCAACAACTGAGTTGTCACCAATGCCGTTATACTCCCAAACAGAAGTATAGATATGTTCTCTATCAAAAACTCTGCCAGAATTAAGGGACAGAAGTTCTATAATATCAAATTCAGTTCTGGTAAAAATCACTTCCCGATTCCCATAAAAAACACGTCTCTCGCTGTAATCAATCCATAGCTCTCCAAAGGCAGAAGCTTCATTTCTTGTATTTTTTCTGCTTTCCCTAGCCAAGTGAGCATGAATCCTCGCCGCTAGTTCCATTAAGGAAAACGGCTTAATAATATAGTCATCTCCTCCCATCATCAGTCCCTTCACCCTGTCTTGTTCATTAGTACGGGCGGTTAAAAACAATATCGGTATACTTGTCTTATTTCTTATTAATTTGCATGTCTCAAAACCGTCCAATTGCGGCATATTAACATCAAGAAGAATTAAATCAGGACTTTTATTCAATTTTTCCAATACCTCTGTACCATCTAAAGCTGTAATCACTTCATATCCCTTTATTTTTAAAAACTCTTGCAACATATTGACCAAATCTATTTCATCATCAACAATCAGGATCTTTTTCATCATATTTATCACCCATTATAATATAACATATAATTTCCTATTTTCTATCAACTTTATCATTTCCCATAAATTCTTCCCTCAATATAACATAGTCCAACCTGTCCCATTTCTTTCCTGCAAAATATACAGCTTTCCCTTCCGTACCTTCTAACGTAAAACCTAACTTTTCCAATACACGTTGCGCTGCTTTATTTTGTTCTAATGTATTCGCAGAAATCCGTCCTAACCCAATATTATTAAAACCATGTGGACAAGGGGACGTTTCGGGACCAGTGAAAAAGTAACCCTTTTTTTCTAATAATTATTTTAATTCAAACAAAATTTATAATACTGACTAAAAATTTTAATGTTTTCAGTTTTATATCCATAGAATTCTTGATTCTTACTTTTTCGGCCGACTCTTGCA
>ENA-UOOE01000877-UOOE01000877.1-fermentation-metagenome-genome-assembly--contig:-NODE-877-length-27409-cov-3.661073_pt1 | contig 27409 bp, 22 predicted proteins | sample MGYA00245776_ERZ724021 | MGnify/ENA primary metagenome ERZ724021 (study PRJEB28704, sample SAMN03018321) | fermentation metagenome | biome: anthropogenic terrestrial biome; feature: soil; material... | reverse complement strand
TGGGTACTCTTTTTTTCAAATTTAATATAGCTACATTACAGGAATGCTGTACTCTAATTCTGTACTCTGTGCTCTTATCTAACCCATCTAGCTGCATCAAGTGCATAGTAAGTAATAATCATATCTGCTCCTGCTCTTTTTATGGATAACAACATTTCTAAAGCAATCCTCTTTTCATCTATAAGTCCTGCCTTTGCTGCTGCTTTAACCATGGCATATTCTCCACTTACACTATAAGCTGCTATAGGCATATCACATCTATCTTTTGCCCATCTTATAACATCCAAATATGATAGGGCAGGTTTAATCATTATTATGTCTGCCCCTTCTTCTATGTCACTTTGTATTTCAAGCATAGCTTCTCTTATATTCCCTGGATCCATTTGATAAGTTTTTCTATCTCCAAACTGTGGAGCTGAATCAGCAGCTTCCCTAAATGGTCCATAGAAAGCTGAGCAGTATTTTGCACTATAAGACATTATAGGAATATCTTTAAATCCATTTTCATCTAATGCTTCTCTTATAGCATCAATTCTTCCATCCATCATATCTGATGGTGCTATCATATCCGCTCCTGCTTTAGCATGAGATACAGCAATCTTAGCTAAATACTTTAAAGTTTTATCATTATCTACATCATTACCACAGATAATTCCACAGTGTCCGTGACTTGTGTATTCACACATACAAACATCTGTAATAACATAAAGTTCTGGAGCCAATTCTTTTATTTTTCTTACTGCCTTCTGAATTATTCCATTATCATCATAGGCACCGCTTCCTACTTCATCCTTATGTTCTGGAATTCCAAATAATATTACTCCCTTAACTTTTGCATCTACAACTTCTTTAATGATTTCATGTAATCTATCTATTGAAAAATGATAGTTGTTTGGTAGAGAGCTTATTTCTCTTTTTATATTTTCTCCTTCTACCACAAATATAGGATATATAAAATCATCTGGAGTTAAAACTGTCTCCCTAACCATACTTCTTATAGCTTCATTTTTTCTAAGTCTTCTATGTCTATCAAACATAATTGCACCCCTTTTTTTAGTTGACAGTTGACAGAGGACAATTGACAGTTATGGATGTTTTTCTGACCTTAGTACTACAGAAAAACTTAAATTATAGATAATAAAGAATAAATAGTAAATGTGGATAATTTTTCTCCATTAGCATTATGAAAAATTTAAGATTAAATTTCAGCTTACCCTTAGGGTAAGGTTCCCTTTTTTATTCTTTATTATTTTTTATTTATTATTTTAAAAAACTCTTTTCAATTCTTCAATAAATAAAAACTGTCCACTGTCAATTGTCAATTGTCAACTATTCTTTATTATTTATTATTTAATAATTTGTGTATCATACCGTCTGTAGTGTATTCATCACAAACCAAATGTTCAATTCCGCTTTTTTCCAGTTCTTCTGCTGTTATTGGTCCTATAGCTAGGCACCGCTTTTTCTTTAAATTTTCTAGTCCAACCATTTCTATCATATTTCTAACTATGCTTGGGCTAGTAAACAATACTATATCCACATCATTAAAGACCTCTGGATTTGGTAAATCCCCCTTAACTATTTCGTAAGTAGTTACCTCATCTACTGAACAGCCTATGCCATTTAATGCTTCAGCTAAATATTCTCTAGCCTGTTTTGAACGTGGAAGTAGTATTTTATCTCCTTTTTTCAAGTGAGATTTCATTTGTGCAAATAAATCTTCTGCTACAAATTCTTTAGCTATAATTTCAGCTTTAATTCCTCTTTGTAAAAGTGCTTTTGCTGTAGCAGGTCCAATAGCTGCAAATTTGGCTTTTATATTTCTTATGTCATATTCTTTTTGGACTAGATAATCAAAGAATACATTTACTCCATTTACACTAGTTAAAACTATGTAGCCATAGTCCTTTAATTTATCCATATAGCCTTCTAAATTGTTCTTAGTTTCTTTAACCTTTATAGCATTTATTTCAGTAACCTGTGCTCCTAAATCACTTAATTTTTCTCTTAATTCTTTCGCTTGTTCCTTTGAACGAGTAACACATATGTTTTTGCCAAACAAAGGTTTTCTCTCAAACCAGTTAAATTTATCATTAAATTGAACCACTTCTCCTACTAATATAATGCATGGAGAGCTTATTTTAGCAGCTTCTGCCTTTTCCTTTATGTCATTAAGTGTCCCTATAGCCTTTTTCTGTTTTGATGTAGTTCCCCTCATAATAATGGCACAGGGAGTATTTTCACTCATACCATTTTCCATAAGTCTGTTTCTGATTATGTCTAAATTTTTAAAACCCATTAAAAATATTAATGTACCACCAACACCAGCTACAGCTTTCCAATCTATATTAAGCTTATCTGCAGTCATACCTGTAAACACGTGGAATCCTTGAGCTATAGCTCTATGAGTTACAGGAATTCCTGCATAGTTTGGAACGGATATAGCTGAAGTTATTCCAGGTATTACCTCAAACTCTATATTCTCCTCTATAAGTCTTAATATTTCTTCCCCTCCACGACCAAATACAAAAGGATCTCCGCCTTTTATTCTTCCAACTACATGGCCTTTTTTGACAAGCTGAACCAACATTTCATTTATTTCTTCTTGAGTTTTATAATGACATCCTGGTTCTTTTCCACAATAGTATATTTCGCAATCTTCATTTAAATATTTTAGTATTCCAGGTCCTGCTAATCTATCATACATAACAGCTGTACATTTTTTTAACATTCTTATAGCCTTTAATGTTATAAGTTCTTCATCTCCTGGTCCTGCCCCTATAAGATATACTTTTCCCATGATACCCTCCTAAGCATTTATAATTTTCTTAGCTAAATTTTCTCCTAATTCTTTAAAGGCTTCTACATTTCCTTCTATATCTTTTTTTACTATTTTCCCACCTATTTCATATACCCCAACTATATACATTAAATCCTTTTCTAAAATTGCATAGGCTCCTATAGTGGAATGGCAATCACCTTTAAGCTCTCTCATAAAGCTTCTTTCAGCTTCTACACATACTCTTGTTTCCCTATGTTCTATATTCTTTATAACATCTAAAACTTCGCTGCCCTTTTTTATTTCTAATCCTAGGGCTCCTTGTCCAATAGCTGGAACCATTTCTGAAACTTCGAAATAATTTGTAATCAAATTTTCCATATTAAGTCTTTTAAGCCCTGCAGCAGCTAGTACTGTTCCCTGAAGATTAAGTTCTTGAATCTTTCTAATCCTTGTTTGAACATTACCTCTTATTGGAACTATTTCCACATCTGGTCTTAAAAGAATAAGCTGGGCAGCTCTTCTTCTACTGCTTGTGCCAATCCTTGCTCCTTTAGGTAATTCCATAAATGGAGTTTTATCTCTTGATACAAATACATCTCTTGCATCTTCTCTTTCTGGTATAGCAGCTATTTCAAACATTTCAGGCACATCATAAGGCACATCCTTCATGCTATGTACTGCTATATTAGCTTTATTTTCTAATAGAGCCATTTCTATTTCTTTTACAAAAAGACCCTTCCCGCCTATTTTATCTAAAGTTTTATCTAGTATTTTATCCCCCAATGTTTCCATTAAAAGCTTTTCACATTCCACATCATATTTTTCCTTTATCATGTTAATAACTAAGTCTGTCTGGGTTTGAGCAAGATTGCTCTTCCTAGTGGCAACTATTAATTTCAAAAACATCACCTCCGTAATAAAACATTTTTAAGATATTTTCATGTTGATTCTTTTTATAAAAGAAGTAAAAATCATCTGAGGCTACAAATTTCATTATTTCATCCTTATTATAAAAATCTTTAACTCTATTTCTTAAGGAGCAATTATATTCCACAAAGGAATTATACTCATATAAAACTTTGTTAACTTTACCTGCTAAATATCTTGAAGTTTTAGGACTTCCTCCCTTTGTATTTATTCCAAAGGAAATGGCTCCTGTGTTTCTTTGACAAGGCACCACAAATAAACCCTTCTTAAAATTAGTACAATCCAAATATAGCTTAAACAGTTCATTACAGTGGGTTTTTACAAGAGAATTTACTTTCTCATCATTTACTGCAATGATAATAAGATGATTGTTTAAAATATATTCCTTTTTGTACTTTTCCTTTATGAGCTTAACATTATGTAAATTGCAAATACCTTTAAATTCCTCACAGAATTCTTTAGAAAGCACTGTTACATTGCATCCATTTTTACTAAAGGTTTTAGCCTTTATAAAACCTGCTCTTCCTCCACCTATTATTAGCACATTTATTTTATCAGATATAAGAGAAAGAAATGTGTTCTCTATTCCGTTATATAAAATATCCTTTGTATTATATTCAGGCATTCATCTAACCTGCCTTTCAATTGTTCTTCCTTTAGCACCTCTATAGCTCTATTAATATAAGCATTAGAAGTACTTTTTAAAAGAGTTTCGGCTAATTCATCATTATCTTTTGTATATTTTTTATTTTTAAATGTCTTATATCTTTTCATATAAACCTGTTCACCATATTTTTGTAACTTCCTTATTTCTGGTGATATTTCTTTTAGCTTTTGCCAATCTAAAAATTCTTTTGTATATTTCTCTAATATATATTTATTGCTATTCATTATTTCTTCTCTTTTTTGGCAGTTTTCATCGTTAATACAGCTAATTCTATCTATATCATAAAGTTCTACATTTTCCATTAATCCTGTACTCTCTTCCACATCTCTTGGTACAGCTAAATCATATATAATGAAAGGCTTTTGTAGAAGTTCCTCAGCATGTACAACTATATGGGGAGCAGAGGTACAGCTTATTATACAATCCACATACTTATAAAAATTTTGTCTTTCATTAAAATGTATAACTTTTACTCTTTTATCTTTTATGTTTACAACAGAAGTATTTCTTACAGCAATATATAATCTATCAAAGCTTCCTGAAAGTATATACTTACAGGCTAAACTCCCTATTTCTCCATATCCTAAAACCATAAAACTTCTTGCGCCTTTTTTTCTTCCTTCATTTACTGCTATGGAAGCAGAGGATACAGGTATAGTATACAGCTTTGATTGAAATCTAAATTCTTTTCCACAGGTTATAGCCATTTGAAAGAGCTTTTGCAAATCCTTTTTTATACTTTTAGTATTAAGAGCTATTTCATAAGCATCTTTTATCTGTCCTAATATCTGATCCTCCCCTAGTATAAGAGAATCAAACCCACATATCACCTTCATAAGGTGATTTACCATATGTTCATCTTCATGATAAAAAGTATATCTTATATAATTTTTGTCCCACTTCAGCTTATCAAATATTTCAAGTACTATTTCTTCATAATCTTTGCAGGTATTAAAATATATCTCTGTTCTATTGCAGGTACTTAATATTAATACCTCATCACATACTTCCTTGAGACTTTCCAAGCAATTATCATAGTGTTTTTGTATTATAGAAAGTTTTTCTCTTATTTCTAATTTGACGTCACTTCTTACGCCTAAAACTCCTATCATTAAACTATCATCTCCATAAATTGAAAGTTAGTTGAAATAATTCAGCTAATAGCTAGTTTTTTCAATGTTCTAATTAACAATTCATTTCTTTTTCTATCCTTAATTGCAAATCTTACAAAGCTTTTGTTAATACCTATATAATTATCACATTTTCTTATGACTATACCTTCCTTTAGACATAGATCATATAATTTATTACAGTCTATTCCTCTAAGTTTACATAGTACAAAATTGCTATAAGTTTGGTAAACTTTTTCTATATATGATATATTGCTTAATTCTTTAGGTAAATAATTTCTTTCTTCATTAATCCATTTAATAGATTTACATATATATTCTTTATCCTTTAAAACATATTTGGCCGCTAGCTCAGCAAAGCAATTTATATTCCATGGATTTTGTTTTTTTCTTATTCTATTTAATATTTCTTCATTTTTGCTTATTCCAAAGCCAAGTCTTACAGCTGGCATGGCATAAAATTTTGTTAAGGCTCTTATTATAAAAATACATTTAAAATCTTTTAATTCTTCTACAAAACTATTTTCTATATTCCCTGTAAATTCTATAAAAGCTTCATCTATAATTATTGTTTTTCCTTTTTCTTCACAATATCTTAATATAGGAAGAAATTTATCTTTATCAATTATCCCTCCATTAGGGTTATTGGGATTTCCTATTATTAAGGCATCCACATTATCAATATTACCCTTTATTGCTTTATAATCATATTCCATATTCTCATTCATAGGTAAATGAGTAATATTAAGTCCCCACTTTTCAGCATCTTCCTGGTATTCACCAAAGGATGGAGTCATAATTAAGATACTATTAAAACAAGAAATAACCAAATCTATAATTTCTGCCGCTCCATTTCCTAAAACTAAGTCATTTTCTTCTATTATGTTTTTATTTTCTTTATTAACTCCTGATTTATTTTCATTCATGTTAAAACAAAATAATTGGCTGCTATTATTTATGTATTCAATTAAAAATCCCTTTAGCTGTCTATACTTTGCATCAGGATATCTATTTAATGCTTGAATCCCTTCTCCTATGTGTTTTACAAAACTTTCTGGAACCCCTAAAGGATTAATATTTGAGCTAAAGTCTATTAGCTCTCTTCCTTTTAATATACCATCAGTATATACATCTCCACCATGCTGCAATATTTACACCTCTTTTATCTTAATGATTAATGAGAATTATGGTAATTATACCATACACCAGAACCAGTAAAGTTTCTGATGCATACATGAGCTTTATGCTATGAAATATATGGACAAAGTTCAACTCTTTATTTTTATCTCCAATGGTAGGTTTATAAACCACTTGTCCAAAGTATACATTTGTTCCTCCAATTTGCACTCCCATGGCTCCTGCTGTTGCAGCTTCAGGGTAAGCGCAGTTAGGACTTTTATGATTTTTTCTATCTCTTATCATTATTCTAAAACTTTGTAAGATATTTCCCTTAACCACTGGTGCTGTAAGACACATAAGTATACCTGAAATTCTTGCTGGTATATAATTAAATACATCATCTGTCTTTGCAGGAAAGAATCCTATATATAAGTACTTTTCATTCATATATCCAAGCATAGAATCCATAGTGTTAATTCCCTTATACATCATAGCTAAAGGTGCCCCTCCAATTATTCCATAAAAAAGTGGAGCTATTACTCCATCAGAAGCATTTTCTGCTACAGTTTCTACATCCGCTCTTACTATTTCTCCTTCTGTAAGTTTTTTTGTATCCCTTCCTACTATGTAAGAAAGCTTTATTCTCGCATCTTCTATATTCTTATTTTTTAATGCATAATATACTTTTATGGCTTCATTTTTTAAGCATTTAGCTGATAAAGTTGTCCATAAAATAATTATATTTAAAATATTATAAACCCAAAAGTTATTTTTAGCTAAATATAGCATTGAAAAAGGAATTATAAAAGAAATACTTGCTACAATTATTACTATAAGTCCTCCAAAAGCTTTTAATCCCTTATTATTTTTACAAATCTTTCTTCCCTTCTTATCTAAAAAGCCTATAAGCTTCCCTATATATATTACTGGGTGGGGAAACCAATAAGGGTCTCCCATTATCCAGTCTATAATTACCGCTAACAATATATCTATAAAATTCATTACTATAGATGGAAAAATATTAATCACCTCTATCTTTTAATTCCCATAACTTTATAAATGTAATCTATGTCCATGTTTTGTCTTACTAAATCAGCAAGTAAATCTAAGTCCTTTTCCCTTAAATTTTCATAAATCTTTGATTTTTTTAATTTTAATCCCTTTTCTTTCCTTAATCTATTAATTATATTCTCCCTAAATTCTACTCCATCAAATGCTCCATGAATATAGGTTCCCATTACATTTCCTTTTTCATTTATTGCTCCATCTTTTCTTTCAACATTCTTCCCATTTTCATCATATATAGTAAAAAGTGGTGCAGCCTTTTCTCCATAGGAGCATATACCCATATGTATTTCATATCCATATACTTCAGCATCTTTAGAATTAGCCTTCACCCTTGTAGTAACCTTTTCCTTTTCAAATACTGTTTCCACATCTAAAAGTCCCATACCTACTGTTTCCTTATTGTCTGTCTCTACTCCATAAGGATCTTTTAGGGTTTTTCCAAGCATCTGATACCCCCCACAAATTCCTATTACTAATTTTTCTTTAGCATATTCTTTTATTAAATCTTCTAAACCTGATTCTCTTAAAGCTAATAAGTCATCTATAGTATTTTTAGTTCCTGGCAGAATCAACAAATCTGGATTTCCAAAATTGTCCTTTGAAGTTATATATCTTATAGACACATCCTCTTCAACCTTTAAAGCATCAAAATCTGTAAAATTAGATATATGAGAAAGTTTTACTACTGCAATATCTATTGGAGCCTTTGCTCTTTTATTAAATTCTACTGCTCCATCTTCATCCTCTAAATCCAATGTGAAATGCGGTACAACACCTATTGTAGGTACTTTAATAATATCTTCTAACATCTTTAAACCAGGTTTTAATATTTCTACATCTCCTCTGAACTTATTTATAATAGTTCCTTTTACTCTTTTTCTTTCTTCTTCATTAAATAAAAGCATTGTACCTGCAAGAGAAGCAAAAACCCCTCCCTTATCTATGTCTCCAGCTAAAAGTACTGGAGCATCCACCATTTCAGCTAGTCCCATGTTCACTATATCTCTATCTCTTAAATTTATTTCTGCTGGACTTCCTGCTCCTTCAATAACTATTATGTCAAACTGCTTTTCAATTTCTTCAAATTGACTTTTCAATTTATCTGCAAAATCTAATTTCATATTATGATAGTCCATAGCTGTGCTATTTTCAAAAACTTTTCCATTGAAAATTATCTGACATTTTTTATCATTGGTAGGTTTTAATAGTATAGGGTTCATGTAAGCTTCTGGTTCTAATCCACAAGCATAGGCTTGAAGCACCTGAGCTCTTCCCATTTCCTTACCGTCATGAGTTATGTATGAATTTAAAGACATGTTTTGAGATTTATACGGACAAACAGTATAGCCATCCTGTTTAAATATTCTGCACAATGCTGTTACCAATATACTTTTCCCTACAGAAGAGCCTGTTCCTTGTATCATTATCTTTGTCAAATTAAACACCCCGCTTATATGATTAACATTTAACAATTACAACTATGTATTAACTATATTAAAGTATAAAAAAATATGACTGTGTTCTTCTTTTCATAAAAGATATTTATTTTCAACTAGGAGGTTTAAAATAAATTAGAATAAAATGGGCAGAATTTTTATTCTAAGAACACAGCATATATAAAAAAATAGCAGGCTTTTAAGCCTGCTAAATCTAGACACGATAAAAAAACCGGCCAAAGCCGGAGTCTTGCATATCAAGATTCTTTCCCGCCGAAAGCTTATTCTTTAAACATTCAGGCAGGTCTCCTGGCTCATGAATCATTCTTGCCTTTTCCTTCCTCCTTTTAAGGAGTGGATATAAAAGGTTCGTCATCAATTACAGTAGCGGGGGCTGCTACGGAATTTAACCGCATTCCCTTTTCACCTAAATTATAGGCACCTGAAAGTTAAATATTCAATATCAATCATTTTTCGATTTAAGTTTACTACACATTCTATAATTTGTCAATAGGTAATAAGCTTCAGCTATTTATTTAAAAGAGCAGTAAACAGAATAAGTATAGTCATCTCTACAAATTCATTATTTGCACCTAGACAATCTCCAGTAATACCTCCAATTTTACTATTGCAAAGCTTCAATAGTAATAAAGTTACTGCAAAACCTAGTGGAATGGCTATTATAGAATTATATAAACCAATTAACCATGTACATAATCCAATGGTTATCATTAAACTTATTATAAAATGCCCTAAGGAAGTGTTTTCTACAAAAAGATTCCCAGTACCTGTTTTTTTAGCATTCTTTCCTATTAAAGCTAATAATATTGTGCTGCATCTGCTTATTACAGGCGCTGCAATTATAACTAAAGACATATTTTTTGATATTATAAATGATATTGCTGCATACTTTATTAATATATTAAAAATTAGTGATACTGCCGCATAAGTTCCTATTCTACTGTCCTTCATTACCTCTATTATCTTAGCTTTATCTCCTTTAAATGAAAAAAATCCATCAAATATATCTCCAAAGCCATCTTGGTGAAGGCACCCTATTAAAAGTATCCCCACTACTAAAACAAATATGGTAGTTATATTAACAGGAAAAACCTTTATACAAACATAATATGTAAGCCATTGAATTCCTCCAACTATAAAACCTATTAGAGGAAACATAGCAGTTCCATCCCTAAAATTTTTTCTATCACAGGGAAGATTCTTTTTCATTGGCAATCTTGTTAAAAATTGAATCATAAGTAAAAAATCATAAAAATACTCTTTCATCTTCTGTCACTCCTACTTAATTTTTAATGGTTGTCCGCAACATACCAGATATATTTCATCAGAAAGACTTCCTATATATTGATTTACAAAACCTGCTATATCTCTAAAGATTCTTCCAAGTCTATAGGAAGGTACTAGACCTAAGCCAACTTCATTGGTTACCATTACTATAGTTTTATCTAATTCTCTTCCCTTTAAAATGAACTTCCTAACTTCTTCTTTTATTTTAACAGTTATTTTATCCACTTCATCCATAGAAATGGTATCAAAATCTCTTTCTTCACTAAACATTATATTTGTAGTCATAATAGTAATACAATCTAAAAGTACATATTTACTTTTGCTATTTTCTAAGGCTTTATCTAAATTCATATATCCTTCATAGGTTTCCCATTTAGGATTTCTTTTCTCTCTATGTTTCTTTACCCTATCTTCCATCTCCTCATCTGTTATTATGGAAGTAGCAATATATAGCACATTATCCTTGTCCTTTAGAAGCTTTTCTGCAAAAGAGCTTTTCCCACTTCTGGCTCCACCTGTAACAAGTATTATCTTTCCTGAACTCATTTTTAACCTCCAAACCTACTTAATAGTTGACAGTGGACAATTGACAGTGGACAGTTATGGATAATTTTTCTTCATTAACATTACGAAAAATTTTTAATTCTAAAACTTTTTCAAATAATAAATAAAGAATATTATAAGGTAAGTTAAATTTAATTAAATGCTTTTCTGAAAAGAAAAGCTTCCTTCACTGTCAATTGTCAATTGTCCACTATCACATATATATTTCACAAATACTAAATTTGCATTATCTATTCTTTATTATTTATTATTTGCTCTTTATTCTTCGCAGTGAACTATAGAATCAATATAAAAATTTCCATACTCATATTTTATTAAAGTTAAATCTCCATTTTTTGTACCAAACTTCCAAAATAAATCTAGATTTTCTCCTAGAATATATGCATAAATACTCTTTATAACTCCTCCATGAGTTACTATCAATATGTCTTCATCATTCTGCTTTATTATATCTTCAATAAAGCCCTTTATTTTATTATAAAATTCTATGTAACTTTCTCCTTTAGGTGGAGCATAACTTTTCCAATCCTCTGTCCACCTTTTCCATTCTTCAGGGTAATCCCTTTGATTTTCTTCATAGTTTTTGCCTTCAAATACACCTAAATTCATTTCATTTATTCTTTTATCTTTTATAAATTCACATTCTTTATTCTTAACAGCAATTTGTGCTGTTTGTACAGCTCTTTTCATTGTACTAGTATATACCTTATTAAATTTTATCTCTTTTAATTTACTTCCTGCAGCTTCACTTTGAGCTTTTCCCTTTTGATTTAATTCTACATCTAATTTACCGTAGTAAACTTTTTTACTATTGCTCTCCGTTTCGCCATGCCTCAATAAATAAATATTCATTTATTGTTTTCCTCCTAAGAAATCCTCCTAGTTAAAATGCTTTTAATATCTCTATCCTAAGTATTAATACATTGTAAAACTATTAAAAATATATCACTTAATAGCTATATTTGCAAATACTCATCTAATAAAAATTTATATAAATAAAATACATTCATAAACTTAACAGTTTTCTTCTTTCTTCATATAATGTATTAACACCTGCTTCCTATAAATCATAACAATATTTAAAATGGCTTTATACTTAGTAGGAGGTGATATATATGTGTTGCTGTATAATATTTTCCATACTGTGGATAATATTTATTCTATTCTTATTTTGGATTTTAAGATTGATATTTAATTGCTTCTGCTCTTGTCGCTAATCTTACTAACTTATAAAGAAATTCTGGGGAAACCAATTTTAGGTTTTCCCTTTTTAATATACGAATTTTCCCTATAACATTACAAAAAAATAAAATCCCTAGCTAAGGTTTAAACAAAAGCTAGGGATTTTATTTATTTAATTGTATAGACGAATTTGATTCTGCCATAAACTACAAACACAGGAGTTTCGCTCCAATGTTGTTCCTCATCTCCTATCTACAATTATTTAGAAGCTTAGCTCTAGGCTATCTTCTTATTAGTTGGATTGCTACTTTTAACTTCTGGTTTTTCCATGCTTTCTTCTAAGCACTCTTCTATAACCTCTTGAGTTAATTTAAACATTTTATCTTCCTTCAATGCTATACACCTCCTTGTAAATTTTGTAAACTTATATTTACCATACAACAAAGTATATCACTTTAAAATAGAAATGCAAGCTCTTTTTTATGAGCTTGCAAACTTGAAAACATTTACTATTATTAATAAAATGTTAATTTTTTTTAGTGTCTTCTTCATTTATTATTCTAACAGGTAGAGAAATTATAAATTCGCTCCCCTTACCATATTCACTTATAACCTTAATACTTCCTTTATGCATTTCAACTAATGACTTTACAAGGGATAATCCTATTCCACTGCCTTCACAATTTTTGTTAAAATCTCTGTTTGCTTGCCTAAACCTTTCAAAAATAAACTTTTGCTTTTCCTTAGGTATACCTATACCTGTATCTTTTACAGAAATAATCAGCTCATTTCCATGATCGAACAGCCTCACATCTACTCTTCCTCCACTTGGAGTGAATTTAGCAGCATTGGATAACAAATTTAACATAATTCTATCTATTTTTTCTGGATCACATGCCATGGTTTTTTCCTCAACATCAGTATCAAATATCAAATTTATTCCCTTACTCTCCATATACTCTGCTACAGATAAAGTTGTTTCTTCTACTAAACTAACTATATTACAATTTTTTAAATCTGCTTCATAGAATCCTGTATCTATTTTAGTAATATCTATTAAATTACTTATAAGTTTTAATAATTTTAATGAATTTTGCTTAAGCACTTCAATTCTTTTACTAAGTCCTACGCCGCCTTTATCTACTATAGAGCCATTATCAATATACAGTTGAATTAACTGAAGGCTGCTTAGCATGACATTTAGCGGTGCTCTTAACTCATGAGATACATTGGCAAAAAACTCTGTCTTAACTTTGTCATACTCCTTAGCTTTATCCAATAATCCTTTAATTTGTAATAATTCTTCATCAGTTTTTCCCTTACAATCTTCATCTTTTATATTCAAAAGATTTTTGTAAGCTTCATTGATTTCCGTGTTATTTAATGATCTTTTATCCCTCATTTCCTCTCATCCCCCATATTTCATCTTGTATTTTTAATTTATAATTAAAAATTCCCATGACAAAACGCTGCAATTGTCAAATATTGTGTCATAATTACTATTATAGTATAATTTTAACATTACAATATTTATATTTCAACAAATTACAACAATATATTACTAATAATAATACTAATAAAAAAAGACTGCATATTCATTAATAATCTATGCAGTCTTTTACATTTATATAACTATTTTTTATATATATTTGTGCTTAAATCTACTATTTTTACTATAACTTCTACAGCCTTCTCCATAGCAAAGGTTGGTATATACTCATATTTACCATGAAAATTATGTCCCCCAGTAAATATATTTGGAGTTGGAAGTCCTTCAAAGGAAAGTCTTGCTCCGTCTGTTCCACCTCTTATTGGACTTATCTTAGGTGTAACACCTGCTTCCTCCATGGCCTTGTAAGCAATATCTACTATATATTTTACAGGCTCCACTTTTTCTTTCATATTAAAGTATTGATCCTTAAGTTCTAAGGCAATTGTATCTTTCCCATGTTTTTTATTTAAATCATCCACTATATTTTGTAAATATTCTTTTCTTTTTTGGAAACTATCTTTATAAAAATCCCTTATTATATACTGTAACTTTGTCTCTTCCACTTCACCATTTATAGATATTAAATGATAAAATCCTTCATGACCTTCAGTTCTTTCTGGTACTTCATCTTCTGGAATGCCATTCATTAGTTCTCTAGCTATTGTCATTGAATTTATCATTTTATCTTTAGCATAACCTGGATGAACATTTCTTCCCTTTATGCATATTTTAGCTCCTGCAGCATTAAAATTTTCAAATTCTAGTTCTCCAATAGCTCCTCCATCAATAGTATAAGCAAAATCAGCCGCAAATTTCTCCACATTAAAATGATCTGCTCCAGCGCCAATCTCCTCATCTGGAGTAAATGCTACACATATCTTTCCATGTTTTATATGAGGGTTATCCACTAAATATTTCATGGAAGTTACAATTTCTGCTACGCCTGCTTTATCGTCTGCTCCTAAAAGGGTAGTGCCATCTGCAGTTATTAAAGTTTTGCCTATGTAGTCTTTAAGCTCTGGAAAATCTTTAGGTGAAAGCACTATATTATCTTCTTTATTTAATATTATATCTTCGCCATTATAATTTTCTATAAATTTAGGTTTCACCTTTTCTCCACTCATATCTGGGCTTGTATCCATATGAGCAATAAAACCTATTACTGGAAGCTTTTTATCTATATTTGAAGGAAGTTCCCCCATAACATATCCATTTTCATCTACTGAAACATTTATTAGTCCTATTTCCTCTAACTCTTTACCAAGTTCCTTTGCAAAAAACATCTGACCAGGAGTACTTGGTGTTGTATTTGTAAGTTCATCTGATTTAGTATTAAAGCTTACATATTTTAAAAATCTTTCTATAACCTCTGACATATAATCACTCCTTACAATCTTTTTAGAATTGAATTTTATTTAAGTTTTCTTTAAGTACCTTAGCTGATTCTTTTAGTTCTTTCTCTTCCATAGGGTTCAAATTTACTTCTAGTATTCTCTTTACACCGCCTTCACCTACTACAGTAGGTATTCCCATGTATATGTCATCTATTCCAAACTGTCCCTTTAGTAAGGAAGACACTGTAAGTATGGAATCCTCATCTCTAATAATAGCCTCTACAATTCTTCTCACTGCCAAAGCTACAGCATAAGAAGTATATCCCTTTCTGTTTAATACCTCATATGCAGCATTCTTTACTTCCTCGGGAAGCCTTCTTTTGAAATCACCATCGCAGGATTTGCAGATATCGGTGCAGTAATCTTCAACACTAATACCAGCTATATTTGTTAGACTCCAAGCTGCTATTTCAGAATCACCATGCTCTCCTAAAATATATGTGTGTACATTTCTTACATCTATCTTAAAATGATCGCTTAAAAGATATCTAAATCTTGAAGTATCCAAGACTGTTCCTGAACCGATAACTCTTTCTGATGGAAATCCAGATAACTTATAGGTTACATATGTTAGTATGTCTACAGGATTTGATACTACTAGCAGTACAGAATTAGGACTATATTTAACTACCTCTGGTACAATACCTTTAAATATAGCAAAATTTTTATTTATTAAATCAAGTCTTGTTTCTCCTGGCTTTGGTCCTGCTCCTGCAGTTATTATAACCATATCTGAATCTTTAGTATCCTTGTAATCCCCAGCTATTATATTTACAGGCTTTACAAATGAAACACCATGAGACAAATCCATAGCTTCTCCCTCTGCCTTTTCTTTATTTATATCAACAATAACTATTTCTGAAGCCAATCCTTCCATCATAAGTGCGTATGCTGTGGTAGAGCCAACAAAGCCTGCACCAATTATGGATATCTTAATTCCTTTTCTATTCATATCTATTACCACCTTATCCACTAATTCCTTCTTGTTATATTATATGTTAAATGATAACTATTATCAAGTAACTTTTATTGAATTTTACATTGTCATAAATATATACATATTGTTCCCATAATCATGGTAAATATTATATTTGAAGGAAATTATCAATGTGGAAAAGATACAAATACCTTTCCTTAACCTTTTTCCCCGTTATTCTTTCTAAAGCTTCACTATAGTATTCTAATTGAATAGAATATTTTTTCTTTATATCTTCAATATTCTCTACATAGTCCGTTTTATAATCTACTAGTACTAAGCCATCCTCTTCTTCAAAATAAAGGTCTATTACTCCTTGGAGAAGTACTTTCTCATCACCATATATATGTTCCTGCAAATCCTTATATATATCTGTGCTCTTCATTTCTATATAAAAAGGAGTTTCTCTTTTTACTAAGATGGACTTCTTTACTCTTTCTCCTAAAGAACTTTTAAAGAAATTAAGTATTTTATTTACTTTTATAACCTTTGCCTGCTCCTCTGTTAAAAATTCATTTACTACCATATAGTTTATTTGACTATTTATTTCTTCTATGCTAGAGGTCTTATCCATATCCACATGCTGCATTACTAGATGCATCAATATACCCCTTTCAGCAGAAGTAAATCTTTTTTCATTTTCTAAGAATAAAGGCTTCTTTAGTAAAGAAGCAGATATAATAGGCTGTGAATTTTCGTTATCTACAGGTGAAAATCTTCTTTTTAATTCAGATACAGAAAATTTTGCAGGTATACTACATGATTCTATATATTTATACTTCCAATTAAGCCTTTTCTCCAATTCATCTTTATATTTGCTCTCATGTGAGGTAAACTGTAAACTTTCTAATTCCTTTAATATATCTATTTCTTCCTTTTCCACCTTATTTCCTTCTATTAGTTCATTCTTATTCCACAACTTTATCTTCCATTTTGATTCATCTAATATTATTTTCTCACAAGGATTAATTATTCCAGCTCTCTTTCTTAAATCCAATCCTTGTCTATGCCTTGATATGGCTGGAACTATCCAATCTAAATAATTTTTTCCTTCCATCAAAGCATATTCTGGTATTTTGTCCCCTTCTTCCATGCCAATATGGCACCACTTATCTATTGAATCATCTAGATTATTCACCATACCTGTAATAATAAGTTTTTCCTTTGCTCTAGTGAATGCTACATAAAGTATTCTCATTTCTTCGGACAGTGTTTCCAGCTTTATTTTCCTTTTAATTACCTGTTTTATAATAGTAGGATAACTTATTCTTTTCTCCAAATCCACATAGTCAGGACCTAAACCTAGTTGTTGGTGGTATAATATGCTTTTTCTCATATCCTGCATATTAAAGTTTTTTCCTGTGGCTGCCACAATAACCACTGGAAATTCTAATCCTTTACTTTTATGTATGCTCATGATTCTTACTACATCTTCATTTTCTCCAAGTATCTTTGCACTTCCCATATCACCGCTGCTGTTCTTTAACTTATTTATAAAGCTTATAAAATTAAATAATCCTCTGTAGCTGGTATTTTCATACTGCTTTGCCCTTTCAAACAGTACTCTTAAATTAGCCTGCCTTTGAACTCCCCCTGGCATAGCCCCAACAAAACCATAGTATCCAGTATCCGTATAAAGATGCCATATGAATCCATCTATATTCATATGAAGAGATTTTTCTCTCCATTGTTCCAGTTTATTTAGAAAATCCTTAACTTTTTTTATAAGACCTCCATTTAAAGTTTTAATATAATTTGTTTCTTCCTCTGTGCAAAGATCTTCTCTGTCTATTTTCTTTAATCCTTCATATATACTTGTTTCTCTATTTACAAGTCTTATATCTATAATTTCCTCTGGGGTAAAAGAAAATATAGGAGATCTTAGTGTAGCAAGGAGTGGTATATCCTGTCTGGGATTATCAATTATTTGAAGCAAAGATAAAATAGTTTTAATTTCTGTGGTTTCAAAATATCCCGATGATGTATCTGCAAAAACTGGTATTCCCCTATTATTAAGTTCCTCCATAAATATAGGTGCCATTTGCGCTGTAGCCCTCATAAGTATAACAATATCCCTATATTGGATATTCCTGTAGCTGCCAGTATTTTTATCTACTACTTTAAAAGGTTTTTCCCCCTCTATAAGATTTTTTATTATTTTAGCCACCATAGCCCCTTCTAATTGTATATTATCCGGCTGCTCCTGTTCTTCGAAAAATATGCCCTTATCATCTTCTTCGTAGGAACTCATATCTCCATTTCCAGTATTGTTTTTTTCCATAAGATGCATTTCTATAGGTCCAGCATAGTTTATGTGTTCTTCTGGAATAGGAAACTCTGCTCCTGGATTTAATTTTTCTCCCTTATCATAATCCAATTCACCAATATTTTTGCACATTATCTGTCCAAAAATAAAGTTAACTCCATCTATTATCTCTTTTCTACTTCTGAAGTTCTTAAAAAGCTTTATCTTTCTATTGGTACTCCCTTCTTCTTCCGAATAGCTATTATATTTTTCTAAAAATAGTTCTGGCTTTGCCTGTCTAAATCTATATATACTTTGCTTTACATCTCCAACCATAAACATATTAGGTCTATTAAGTCTTTCCTCTTCTAAAACAATATTAGGCTGTCTTGATACTGCATTTAATATAACTTCCTGTACTAAATTACTGTCTTGGTACTCATCTACCAAAATCTCCTGAAACTTTTTCCTATATTCTATAGCTATTGCCGAAGGGATTATCTCTCCTTTACTATTAAAATCCGTTAATATTTCCAAAGCAAAGTGTTCTATATCGTTAAAATCTATAATATTTTTCTCTCTTTTTTTATTTTTATAAATGCTGTTAAATTCCATAACTAATTGTGATAAACACTTCATTCTAGGGTATAGCTTCTTTAGCCTTTCTCCTACATTGTCACTTCCTACAAATATGTCTTCTTTAATCTTTTCAATTTTTTCTTTAACTTTTTTTCTTATATCTAGTGCCTTATCCTTTATTCCTTTAATGGATTCTGCAACTCTTTTTCTCGGAAGAGTTCCAAAATTAAAATCCATAATCTGTCTATTTAATTCCTGCCAAGATGAGCTATTTGCAATACCTGATACTACCTGCAAATCCCCCTTAAAAACCTCAATGTACTGCTCTAACCCATCAGTTTCCTCTAATATTTTTAAAGCTCTTTCCATTTTTGTCTTTAATCCTGATAATTCAATTTTCACATCTTCCAAAATTATTTTAGCCCAAATAGAATCTTCAAATTTAAAATCTTCTCCTACATTGAAGCTTTCCGCTACTTCAAAAAGCCATTTTTCTGGCCAGGGAAGACTCTGCGAAAAGGAATATAAGCTTTCAACTATATCTAAAACCTTTCTATCATCCCTTCCTCCATAGGAATCCACTAGTTGCAAAAATTCCTCTTTGCAGTTATCCTCCTCATATTTTTCTTCAAATAATTCCTCTAGAGCTTCCTGTTTTAACAATACTGTTTCTGTGCTATCTCCAACTCTAAAGCTAGGATCTATATCTATTATATGAAAGTTATTACGTATAACCTGAAGACAAAATGAATGAATGGTAGTAATATTAGCTTTATTTAGTAAGACAAGCTGTCTTTGCAAAGTTTTTGAGTCTGGATTTTTATCTAATTCTTTAGATATAGCTTCCCCTATTCTTTCCTTCATTTCCGATGCCGCCGCGTTGGTAAATGTCACCACTAACAGTTTATCTATGTCTATAGGATTATCCATATCCATTGTCTTCTCTATAATTCTCTGCACTAATACTGCAGTTTTTCCTGAACCCGCAGCTGCAGCTACAAGCAAATTGCAATCCTTTGTATATATGGCATCTTCCTGTTCTTTTGTCCATTTCATATCTGCCATAACTTCCCCTCCAAATTCTTAATATGTAAACATTTTATCATATCTGCTGTTTAATATGAATTATTATACATGAATATTATTAAGAAAGAGGCTATCACATTAGCGACAGCCTCTTTCTTATATTCATTATTTATTTAAAAAATCCAAAGCCACTTGGGCATAGCTACTTGCCCCTATAGGTAAAGCATCTTCATCTACATTAAAGAAATTAGAATGATGAGAATAACAGCAATTCTTTTCCTCATTACGTCCTCCAAGGAGCATTAAAGCCCCTGGCACCTTTGCTACATACTCTGAAAAGTCCTCTGAGCCCATAATCTTTCCAAGATTAATAATATTTTCTTGTCCAATTAACTTTCCTACAGCTTCTTTTGCTAAGATTGCAGAAGTTTCTTCATTTGTAGTAGAACTGCATATAAAGTCATATTTAAAGTCATATTCACAACCATAAGCTTCACAAGTACCTTTTATCATTTTTTCCATCCACTTAGGCATAGCTTTTCTGCAATAATCTGTAAAAGCTCTATTCATTCCTGTAATTTCAGCTTTTCCAGGAACTACATTATATCTTTCTCCTGCATTAATGGTCCCTATATTTATTACAATAGGGTTTCTAGCATCATTTATTCCAGTTACTAAAGTATGAAGTCCCTGTAATACTGCAGTAGCACATGTAATTGCATCTACTCCCTGCCATGGAGATGATCCATGACATGATTTCCCTTTAATAGTGATATTCCATACATCTCCTGAAGCCATAATTGGTCCTGGCTGCAAACTTACTTTACCTACAGGAATATCTGACCAAATATGCATACCAAATATCATATCTACCTTAGGGTTTTCTAGCACTCCACCCTCTATCATCTTTTTGGCTCCTTTAGCCACCTCTTCTGCAGGCTGAAAAATAAATTTCACACTTCCATTTAGTTCACTTTTCATTTCAGAAAGTATTTTTGCTGCTCCTAACAGCATAGCAGCATGAAAATCATGTCCACATGCATGCATCATTCCTGGTACCTCAGAACTAAATTCCAGTCCAGTTTCCTCATTAACAGACAAGGCATCTATATCAGCACGAAGTGCTACTACTTTACCTTCCTTCTCTCCTTTTAGAAGACCAACTACTCCAGTTCCTCCTATTGTAGTTACTTCAAGCCCCATATTTTCTAACTCTTCTTTTATTCTTTTAGAAGTTCTGTACTCCTTAAAAGATGGTTCTGGATGTCTGTGAAAATCTCTTCGTAAATCTACCATCCATGAATAGTATTCCTTTGCTAACTCTAAAGTCTTCATTTGTAAATCCGTTACATAAAATCTACTAAAATCTAATACTTAAAGATTTATTGATGCATTTTTATCCCTGTCAATCCTACTATTGCATGATGGACAAGTAAAAACTCTATCTTTAAGTTTTAAATCTTTCTTTATTGCTCCACAACAAGAACAAGTTTTACTTGAAGGATAAAACCTATCTGCTTTTACAAATTCAATACCATTAAATTTACTTTTATATTCTAAAATACTAGTAAACTTATGGAAACATCGTTCTTGTATAGCCTTTGATAAGTGCCTATTCTTAAGCATACCTTTTACATTTAAATCTTCAACAACTATTCTGCTTGGCTTGGTTTTCACTATTGCAGTTGTTATTTGATGAATATGATTTAAACGTATATTTGAAAGCCTTCTTTGAATAAGTTTTATTTCTCTTTCGAGTTTTTTAATATTATTAGTTTTAGTAAATTTATAACGGTTTTCACCTTCCTTTCCTATTTGAATTTTACCATTTTCATATTTTCTTGAAGCTTGTTTCTGCTTCCTTTTTAATTTCTTTTTTAGTCTTTTGACTTCTTTAGTTTTATTGATATTTTTAAATGGTTTATCTATATTTGAAACTATTGCTAAATCTTTCAATCCCAAATCTACACCTATTGATATACCTGTATTTTCTGATATAGTTTCTTCTTTTTCTATGCCTACAGATATATACCAAAACTTCCCGTCAAAGCTTATCCGTGGATTAGTGTATTTAATATTCATAGGTATTTGTTCCACTGTTTCAATCCAACCTACTTTTTCAATTAATATTATATTTTCTTTAACTTTAAGTTTTAATGTATCATTGTAGAATGATGGTTTACTTTTTCTTCGGCTCTTAAATTTTGGCTTATCAGCTAAACCTTTAAAAAAATTTTTATAAGCATTACAAGCGTCTTTTACAGCCTGTTTTGCTACATTATTAGATACTTCGTTAAGCCAGTTAAGTTCTGATTTCTTTAGAATAGTTAACTCTTTTCTTAAATCTCCATCTTTTATGAACTTACCGACCTTTTTATAGTTCTCTTCTTGTCTTGCAAGTGTCCAATTATAAATAAATCTTGCAGTACCAGCAGATTGCCATAATTTTTGCTCCTGCTCTATATTAGGAATAATTCTAACTTTCTTCGCCAGTATCATTCTCTAACAACCCCTTAATCATCTTTTTGTTTATTACTTGATACTCTGCAATATCCTATTACTTTTCTATTTTTCTTAACAAATGGCACTTGCAAAACTTGATTAATTTGTTGTTCAGAATAATAACGATGTCCACCTTCTGTTACATGATGTGGTTTTAATTTTTCTTCCTTATCCCACAGTCTTAAAGTTTGAATATTTTTCCCTACTAATTTTGAAAATTGACCAATTGTATAATATTTCATGCTACCACCTTTTTATACATATTATGATAGCATAGAGCTAATAATATTCTAATATATTTTAGTAGGTTTTAGTAATTATAGTTAAACTGTTCCCCCCTTGAATAATGTATTGTAATATTTGATAGAAAATGTCCTTATTTTCTATCAAACATTTATATTCTTATTTTTTATGTATAATATCTCCTGAACATAGGATAGATTTGACACTACACAGGATTGAAAGCGTAGGACTCTTTGGTGATAGTCATTAGTGCGTTTCCAATAACCATAAATTTTGATTTTAAGTTAGATGTTATCATATAAATTTTGCAATGTCAACCAGCTATTCATGTGGTTTCCATTAGTTTTATTCCAATTAATCCATATGCTCAAATGCATGTTATATTCAAATTTGTATATAATAAACCTATATTTTAAAAGGAAGGTGTGTTTACATGGATAAAACAACTATAATGGGCATAGTTATTGACCCACGAAATACCCATGCAGTAGATGTACAGAATATACTTACAAGACATGGGTGTATAATAAAAACTAGACTAGGGCTTCATGAAACATCGGATGGTTCTTGCTCTCATAAGGGAACAATTTTACTCCAACTTTGTGGAAGCAATGAAGAAATAGGAATATTAGAAAAGGACTTATTGAAGATAGATGATATTAAAGTTAATAAAATGGAAATATAGTAATGTATAAGGCTGCTGCCAACATATAATTGACAACAGCCTTCACTGATCTATGCAAACAACTTAATCAAAGCACTAGCCAAAATCAAGATAAAAGCCCCCCCTAAACGAGAAGATATTTGAGCAAATGGCATTAATTCCATTCTTTTTGAAGCAGATAATACAGCTACATCTCCAGTTCCACCCATATTAGCCATACATAATCCTGCTGTAATAGCTGATTCTATCGGATAAAATCCTACTAGTTTTCCTACTAAAGCTGCCCCTAAGGCTGCTCCCACTACAGTTATAGCTACAAGAATTAAGTATTGAACACTAAATGCCTGCGCTACTTCATTCAGATCTGTATAGGCAACCCCTATTCCTACTAATAGAGCTGAAGTAAAATTTTTTACTATAAATTGATACCACTGAGCTGCTGCCAATTCATATTCCCTTGGCATTTTTCCGATTATTTTTATTGCTGCTACAGATAATATCATCCAAGCATATTGATGAATACCAGGCAAAAACTTAGCAATTATGCAGCCTACACAGAAGAAAGTCAATGCAATTAAAAGACCGTTCCCCATTTTACCTAAATCTATTTCATTTTTTTCTGCTTTCTCCTCAACTATTTCCTGAGATTTGTCCCTCATCAGGCTTCCATTACCTGTTAAACTTGGTTTTGTTTTTCCCAATTTATCAAGCAATCCTCCCATAACTATGGAAAGTGCATTTCCAAGAGCTACTGCAGGTACCATAACTGATAACATCTTAGCCGGATCCACATTAAAACCTGAACCAAATATTTTTGAAAGTGGTACTGCACCTGCTCCCATACCACCACCAATTATAGGTATCCCTATATAAAATATTGCCTGTTTAGCTCCATATCCCATTAATCCCCCGGCAACGCCGACAAATACCAGAGAGACCACTATACATCCTAATATAGCTGGAAGGTATCTAACAGCAGCCTTAACCAATAAATTTCTATTCATTCCTAAAATGCTTCCTGTTATAAGAGCTGCAATATAAAAATCTAAAAAACCTTCTCCTTTCATAAAGTTAGATATTATGGTTACTGTAGATTTTGGAAAAATTTTAAAAGTAACAAAAGCTGCTGAGACAAATATTACAATAATAGGCCCTCCTCCCAAATAGTCCTTTACAATAGGCATATGGTCTCCTATTTCATTTAGTATTGCTCCAACTACCATCATAACTGCAAGGGCTCCAATTTGCCCCTTGGGCAATACATCTAAATAACATGTTGCTAATACTACAACTGAAATAACTAGAAACATTGGAATTGACATCCCCATAATTTTATAACTGTTACCCTTAACCAATTTTATCCCCCCAAGCCAAACTATTTTTTATAATAATAATATGCAGAACATATTTTCAATATTATGAAAATTGTAAATTTAATTAATTTCATATTAATCCTTTTTTTAATCTAACTTTACACAAAATTTATAACCCATTGGGAAGTTTTATGATATACTATTTGTAAAATTATTTAAACCAGATGGAGATGAAGTTGTATGAAATTATGCGAAATATGTAATAAAAATGTGGCTTCAATATTTACAGCAAAATTAGAAAATGGTAAACCCCATATAATGGGTGTTTGTATAGAATGTGCTAAGAAATTAGGGCTTAATGTTCCTCTTAATCAGTTAATGGAAGCTACAGGCATGAGTCCAGAAGATATGGAGAACTATACTGATGAAATGAATAATATGCTTGAAAATGTAGATATGAATGAAATTGCCAATGATGAATCCTTTGCCAATTTCTTCAGCAATTTGAATAAAATTTCGCCAGTAAACAATTTGCAAAATCCTAAAGAAGAAAAATCTGATAAAAATGAAAATATGAATTCAGATATAAAGACTAAAAATACAATATTTAAAAAGAAAAGAAGTAATCTAGATAAGTATGGAATAAATTTAACTGAGAAAGCTAAAAGAAATGAAGTAGATACTGTTATAGGAAGAAATAGAGAAATAGATAGAGTTATTCAAATACTAAACAGAAGGACTAAAAACAATCCTGTGCTTATAGGAGAACCTGGTGTAGGTAAAACTGCTATAGCTGAAGGATTGGCAGTCAGAATTGCAGAAAAGCAAGTTCCAGAAAAATTATTTAATGCGGAAATATATCTTCTAGATTTAACTTCAGTGGTAGCAGGTACTCAGTTTAGGGGTCAATTTGAAGGTAGAATGAAAGCTATTATAGATGAGGCAAAGAAATCTGGAAATATAATTCTTGTTATTGATGAAATACACAATATAATGGGTGCAGGAGAAGCCCAAGGAGGAGCTTTAAATGCAGCAAACATCCTAAAACCTGCCTTGGCCAAAGGTGAGATACAGGTGATTGGTACAACAACCTTAGAAGAATATAGAAAATATATAGAAAAGGATTCAGCCCTAGAAAGAAGATTTCTCCCTATATTAGTTGAGGAACCTTCCCCTGAAGAAACTATAGAAATACTAAAAGGTATAAGAAAATATTATGAAGATTATCATAAAGTAAAAATATCTGATGAAGTAATAGAGGAAGCAGTAAAGTTGTCCGTAAGATATATAAATGATAGATATTTGCCGGACAAAGCTATCGATATAATTGACGAAGCAAGTTCAAGAGCCAATCTAAAAAATAAGGGACTTGTTGAACTTAAAGCATTAAAAGAAGATCTAGAGAATCTACAAAAGAATACGCTACAAGCTGCAGATAATGGTAATTACGAAAAAGCAGCAGAATATAAAGCAGAGGAATGTAGACTTCAAGGAAAAATTAAGGAACTCAATGAAGAAGTTAGCAATGTAGAACTTAGCCTAAATGATGTAGCTTCTGTTATAGAAGCCTGGACTAAAATACCTGTTCATAAAGTAAAAGAAAATGAGGGAGAACAGCTATTAAACCTTGAAGAAAGACTTCATAAAAGAGTAATAGGTCAAGACGAAGCAGTAAGATCTTTGTCCCGAGCAATACGTCGCAATAGACTTGGATTTAGAAAGAAAAGAAAACCTTCTTCCTTTATATTTGTAGGCTCTACTGGAGTAGGTAAGACAGAACTGGTAAAAGCTCTTGCCTCAGAACTCTTTGGAAGCGAAGAAGCCTTGATAAGAATTGATATGTCTGAATATATGGAAAAGCATACTGTGTCCAAACTTATAGGTGCCCCTCCAGGATATGTAGGCTATGATGAAGGCGGTCAATTAACAGAAAAGGTAAGAAGAAAACCTTATTCTGTAATTCTTTTCGATGAAATTGAAAAAGCCCATCCTGATGTATTTAATATGCTTTTACAAATACTTGAAGATGGCAGGCTTACAGATAGTCAAGGAAGAACTGTTTATTTTGATAACACTGTAATAATTATGACTTCCAATGCAGGAACTAATTTCAAAGCTTCTAAAATAGGTTTTGGAAATGAAAGCTATGCAGCTCTTGAATCTTACGCAAAAGATGCTTTAAAGGAATTTTTCAAACCTGAATTTTTAAATAGAATAGATGAAATAATAGTATTTAAAAATCTTAAAAAAGAAGAACTTTATAAAATCATCGATCTAATGCTAAAAGAAGTAAAAGAAGAGCTGTCAGAAAAGCATATAAGTATATCTGTACTTCCAGAGGTAAAAGATTTCATATTAAAGGAAGGTTATGACGAAAAATATGGTGCTAGACCTTTAAGAAGAACTATTCAAAAATACATTGAAGATGAGATTGCAGAACAATATTTCTTAGGTAAAGTAAAAGAAGGTTCTAATATAGAAATATCCATTGAAAATGGAAAAATTGTTCTTAATGAGCATAATATTTAAAGTTGACAGTTGACAGAGGACAATTGACAGTTAAGGATAAAACTCTCCGAGTTTTTAAATTAAATACTTCGAGGCTGTCGCACTAAAATTAGTGCGACAGTTTTTTGCATAAAAAAATAAATCTTCCACTCGAAAGAGTGAAAGATTTATAGTAAAATTAACATATGAGAAAATATATTAATTTGTATAAAAATTATACTTCAAATCGTGGAAATTATCAATTAAAACTTCCATTAAATATTGAGTACATGATTCCAAATAAT
>ENA-UOOE01000876-UOOE01000876.1-fermentation-metagenome-genome-assembly--contig:-NODE-876-length-27420-cov-5.167111_pt1 | contig 27420 bp, 36 predicted proteins | sample MGYA00245776_ERZ724021 | MGnify/ENA primary metagenome ERZ724021 (study PRJEB28704, sample SAMN03018321) | fermentation metagenome | biome: anthropogenic terrestrial biome; feature: soil; material... | reverse complement strand
TTTCTATGCTAGTAACCATGTAAACAAATCATATTCCCATAGTAGTGATGACACATACGGAAGCTATAATCCTGTTGCAAAAGAATAACGACTAGATTTTAGCAAGAAAAGATAATATAAATAAGGTAAAATTAAGGATGTGAGAGTAAAAACTCTTATGTCCTTTTTTAATACAAGAAAAACATATGATACTAATCATTTTATATAGATATTGGAGAGCTACATTATGAAGAAAGTTATATTTATACCACCTAAGTCACAAGAATATAAAAAAATAAGGGTTGCTGCATATTGTAGGGTGGGTACTTTAAATAAAGCTCAAAAAGGAAGCCTAGAATGGCAAATAGAATATTATAGAAGCGTAATATCTGAAGATCCAAATTGGATTTTTGCTGGTGTGTTTTATGATGTTGGGGAAAGTGGCTTAAGAAGAAAAGGAAGAATAGGTCTTGATAAAATGCTGAAGAAAGCATCAAGAGGTAATATAGATTATATTCTAGTAAAATCTATTTCTAGATTGTCTAGAGATACTGTAGAAGCTTTAAAAATTGTTAGATTTCTGAGAGAAAGGGGAATAAACATGCATTTTGAAAATGAAAATCTAGATTCAATAAAACTAGAGAATGAACTGGAAATAACACTAAGAAGTATGTTGGCACAAGAGGAGAGTAGAAATACTAGCGAAAATATTCAATGGGGATTTCAGCGTAAGTTTGAAAAAGGAGATATCATTACTAAATATAAAAACTTTATGGGATATACATGTATAGATGGAGAAATGGTAATTGTCCATGAAGAAGCAGAAATAATTAGAAAGATATTTGAATTATATTTATAAGGCTTATCCTTAGGACAAATAAAAGATTACCTAGAATCAATGGATATAAAAACAGTAACTGGCAATGAACATTGGGATGCATCTACTATTCAAAAAATGCTGAAGAATGAAAAATATAAGGGAGATACAAGATTACAAAAGACATATGTAGAGGATTATATGACAGGAAAGAAAATGAGGAATACTGGGCAGAGGCATAGTTACTATATAAGGAACAGTCATCCAGCTATTGTATCAGATGAGATATTTGATAAAGTTCAGAAAGAGATGAATAAAAGGTCAAGAGTGGTTTATAAAGAAGATGGAACTATGGAATCTAAAGGTAAAAGGTATAACGGTAAATATATATTAGGTAATATATTGGAATGTGGATATTGCAACTCATCTTATAGGAGAAGAACTGAAATTGGAAAGGTAGTTTGGAGATGTGGGACTAGGATGGAAAACGGGAGAGATAAGTGTGGTGATTCTCCTACATTGAATGAAGAATGGGTAAAGGAGATTTTAGTGGAAGTTGTTTGTAAAAATGGGAGTTATGATGAAGCGATGGTTAGGGATAGAGTTGAAAAGATAATAATTTTCAAGGAGAGTTTAGAGGTGTGTTTCAAATATGATAAAAGAGCTAGTAGTGTATTATATAAAATATAGAAGGTAAATATAGAGGATAACTAGTAAAATTTAGTCGGAGATAGCTATGGAATATATGTTAGATTGTTAGCAATAAAAATATGAGTAGCAGTAGCTATAATAAGAAGAGAAGTCCAACGATGAAAATAATAAGAATAAATTAAAATCTTTAATAAGTGTTGATAAATATATTAGATACATAAACAAAGTATTTAGAAAACAATATGTATTTATGTTGAGAAATATCAGAATATACTATAAAATGGTAATAATGATGTAGCTTCATCAGCAATCTATTTGTATAAATATAAAGAATTTAATATTCTACTTAAAGTGGACAAGAACCTGTTATGAGTTCATATATAATAGTAAAAAGGATTATGTTATTGCTATCAAAAAACTAATAAAATATTAACTATTTTCTGTTAGTAAATTAGTAAGCTTTTGTGACACTCTATTATCTCTAATGTATTTTAGTAACTTTGAATATTACTGTGGAATATTATCTGGGGGGAATTGGGATGAGTACTAATATAAAAATCCAAAAAGCTATAAACATGTATAATAGTTATTTTTGGTTAGTTATACTTATTACTTTTCTTGCTATTGTGTCTATAGGTGGTAATTTATATTTAAAAAGGGAAAATGATGATGGAAAATGGTATAGTTTTAGGGCGGTTTTGAAAAGAGAAGTAATACAAATGATAGTTTTTGGGTTTATCGTTTATTCTTTGTTTGTTTTTTTAAAAGAAGGTGTTTCTATTAATGTAGTAGAATTACTGCAGCTATCTGAATGGTGGAAAATTATTTTTGGAATATGGATAATGGTGCATATAATTTCTGGAAAAGAATTGTATAGGAAACTTAGATTTAGTGGTTTTTTAAAAGAAGTTAAGAATGGGGATTATAAATATACGAATCCAGTCAATGTTTTTATGGATATAATTGAGCGGTATAACGCTAATTATATAATACAAACTGAAAAATTAGGTATACTAAAAAGTTTGACGCCAATATCGCTATTGCCTTTAATTGCTGGATATATACTAGAAGGGAAAAATATAAAGGTTAATTGGAATTGGTATACAATCGCATTTTTTACCATATTAGCTTTTTATTTGTATAATCTTTGGAAATGCTATAAAAATATCAAGTTTTGGAGATTGCGGATGGTAGAAATACAAAGGGAATTAAGAGATTTTCAAATTAAAGAGGATCCAAATGGGGGAACGTAGCTTTTGTGGTGTAGAGATATACAATTATACTATATCAAGCAATTATTATTAATAAGAGAAGCATTAAATCAGGGCTTCGTAAGGAGTGAAAGGAAATGACGTTGCAAGATGAGATAATTGGTAAACATCCAAGCAAGGGCTTGTTTTTTGATTGGATAGAGTGCCAAGATACCGAATGCACTGACAGAAAAAGGCATCGTTATTTATCAGAAAAAAATGAAAATCGAGAACAAGCTATTGGGACAATAGCAAATTGGTTGGTAACATATCATCTTTCTGATAATAAAAGAATGGCACTACGCAAAAAACAAAGGATTTTAAAAAAGTATGACTTTGAGGAATATGCAAAATCTCTTCATGTCTTTCCTAATGCAGATAAAACTAAAAAAGGAAATTTTGGCGAAGTTATTCTGACAGAATATTTGAGCCAGGTCTCAGGAATTAAGGTATTAATCTTTAAGTTACATTATAATCCTAATGTAGATCAATCGATGAAAGGTGACGATGTTCTATTAGTTAATGAAAATAAAATTATACTTGGTGAAAGTAAATTTCGTGCTACGCCTTCTAAGGAGGCCGTAAAAGAAGCTTCGCAGCTAATGAATAATACATTAGTATTACCCATGTCTCTTGGATTTATAGCTGACATACTATTTGACAAAGGGCAGATAGAATTAGCAGAGAAAATACTTGATATACAATATAGTATGAGTAGAACTACTTTTGACATAAAAAATATTGGATTTTTATTATCTACAAAACTAGTTAAAGATCATGTTGAAAGAAATATGGATTCGAGTAATAAAGATTTTCTTTTTATTTCACTTGGAATAGATAATCCTGTAGGATTTATGGATTTAGCTTTTTCACGTGCGGAAGAACTTCTCTGTGAGGTGGCTAAAGATGAATGCTAAAAAAACTATGGAGCTTTTTAAGAAATATGAAGAAGATACAACAATACAAAATTATATAGCTCAAGCAAATTCTAGGTTTATTCTTTATAATGCAAATGAACCGATTGAGAATTTCCCTAAATATACAAAAGATTTAGATGAAAAATGTCTGCATATTGCTTTTTCATATCTAAATTTAGGATGGTATTTTTTTGATGAAGAATATAAAGATACAGCACTTTACTGCATTGAAAAAGCAGCAGAGATTTTAGAGCACCTTTATGCTTATAATAATTGTGACAAAATATATAGGGAATTTTATAATTTAACTTGTGCACTGGCTTATTATGTGTCTACACAGTATTCAAAGTCATTTATTGTCCTAAAATATTATACTTATGATACTCAATTAGCAAAAATGTTAATGCTTTTTCTCACACGAAACTTTCAAGATTTAGAAGAAAAAGTAAAGAATATAGAATTTATGGGGGCTTCTATTGAAGAAGAAATAGAATCTTTAGTGTATACAAAAATACTTGCTAAAGCACTATCTCATATGGTGCAATACATAATTAACGGAAATAAAGATTCTTTAATAGAAGCCAAAAAAATACTATTGGATTTAATTGAATTATCTCAGATAAATAGTGAATCAAATTTATGGTGGGTTTTCCGATTATTATATTTAGTATTTGAGGAATATGAAGAAGCCAGCTTATGGTCGGTGATTCCTCCCATTATTGACAATAAGGAAAAATGTTCTGAATACATACGTGCTAATATTTATAAGCAGCCTTCAATTGTTGAATTATTTAAATCGCAGAGGGAGTGCATACATAAAAGTTTAAATGATGATAGTGTTGTTATTAGTATGCCAACCAGTTCCGGCAAAACTAAAATTGCTGAAATTTCTATTATAAAAACCCTGATTGACTATCCTGATGGCCTTTGCATCTATATTGCTCCTTTTCGATCTTTAGCTAATGAAGTAGAGTATAGTTTGTCCAATATACTTAATTCTATGGGATATGTTCTATCAAATTTGTATGGAACTGTCCAAGCTACACAAATAGATAAGCGGCTAGTAAGTGAGGCTAATGTTGTAGTTGCAACGCCTGAAAAAACAAAGTCAATCTTGAGGTCTAATCCAGAGTTAGAAGAACGCATAAAGCTTGTAATTATAGACGAAGGTCATCTGGTTGGTGCACAACCCCGCTATATAACAGCAGAATTACTTATTGAAGAAATCAAAATAATATTAAAGAAAAATACTGGAAAACTTATATTGCTATCAGCTGTTTTACCTAATTTATCAGATTTTTCTGAGTGGATTAGTGGGAGTAAAGATAAAGTATCAAAATCTTCTTGGCGACTATCTGCTCAACGTTTTGGTGAACTTAATTTTGTGAATCATACTGTTAATTTGAAGTGGGACGGAGACACGCCATCCTTTAATAATAAATTTATAGAATCAAAGTTGATAGAACCTTCAAGAGAAACTAGGACTAGAAAAACTTATAAGGCTAAATATTTTCCAAACGACAAAAAGGAAGCTGTAGGGGCGACGGCAGTAAAAATGTTGTCAATGGGTTCTGTTTTAATATATGTTGGAAAAACAAACATGGTTTTTTCTCAAGCGAGAGTAATTTCAAAGTTATTACTAGAACAAAATATAACACATCAGTGGAAAAATACCAATGATCTTAAATATGTTGAATTAGCTTGTGAAGAAGCTTATGGGGAAAATTCTGAAATATATTCATTATTATTACAGGGAATTGTTTGTCATAGTTCCAAACTTCCGACAGATGTACGCCAGAGTATTGAGAGATTAATGTCTAACGGAACACCTAAAATTATAATTGCAACATCTACATTAGGACAAGGGGTAAATATTGGAGTTTCAACGGTGATTATTTCAAATATATACTTAAATCAGAATACGGTTGTAGACGTAAAAGATTTTTGGAATATTGCAGGTCGAGCAGGTCGAGCATTTACTGATACAGAAGGAAAAATTCTGTATGCTATTGATAGACACAAAGATACTTATTCAATTCAAACACAGATAAGACACAAAGAAAAATACTTTAAAAAAGGGAACATTGAAAAGGCGGAGAGCGGTCTTTTGACTTTATTGTCGGTATTATATACAATTTCAGAACAGTGTGGCATTGACTATGAATCTTTTTTAGAGTTATTATCCGAAAATATAAATTTGGTTGATTCAGAAAGGTCCGAAATGTTTTTCAAAAAAAGTAGTTGGTTATTGGACTTAATTGATGATACATTAATTTCAATGAATTTGAAAATGGGTGTTCAAGATTTACAAGATTGTTCAACATGGATAGATGATGTTTTCCGTGGGTCATTAGCATATATACAAGCAAAGAATTCAGAGATGATTACACAAGAACAAATTATAGATATCTTAAAGGCTAGAAATCAAGGAGTTATTAAATTAGCTGGTTCACCTGAAAAATGGAAGTCTATTGCATGTTCTAGTGTTCCCCTTAAGGCAAGCTTGTTTATCGATGAACATTTTGAAGAAATATCAGAAAATGTTATAAATTATATTCAGTCTCCACAAACATTTGCTGATCTTATGACACTAATACAGTATTTTGATACGTTTATATTACATCTTCCAATAGAAGCGGATGTTGAGTTGATTCAATTGGCGAACTCTTTACCGATTCGTGAGCAGTGGTATAATGGAGTGTCAATTAATAAAATTGAAAAATTAGGTAACAAAGCTATAGACGTATGTAATAAATATTATGGATTCCACTTTCCATGGATTATTAATGCTATCTCAAAAAAATGAATTTGAATAATAAGTCCGATGAAGCTACAATTTTAGAAAACATATCACTATTTTCTGAAATAGGAGTTCCTACCATTGAGAGTGCAAAAGTATATTTAGCAGGAATAAAATCAAGAGAGTGTTCTATAGAACTATCTACCTTTATTAATATGGATGTTAAATTCTCTATTAAGGAGCAATTATTAAATGTATTCAAGTTATTGAAAAGTGGTGAAATTAACTTTTCAGAAAAATCATATAGATGGCTTACATTATTAGATGTAAGTAATAGGTCAACTACTATAAAGACATTCAAAAGAGTAGTCGCATATTTACCAGAAGAGAGAACTAAAAATTATAACGAACTTTTTGTGAAGCATTATAATAATAAGATTTATCTTTGTTCATACGACTATAAGGTAAAACTGCTTATACGAGATGAATTTCAAGATAAATATAAGAAGTTTATAGATAAACAAGGGGTATTTTTTAAAAAACAATCTTCAAAAAAGTGGGAGTTAGAAACAAGGAATCCTTACGTACAAATCACTGATTAAGAAATGGAGCAGTTTTTTATATGCAAACAATTTTAATGCTCGAACATATTAAATTTGTGGCATAAATATCCAGCTTAGGGGTGGCGATTAGTATTGTAATATCTTGGTAGAATTTATATGTAAAAATAATAACATATTTATGAAATATAAATTCACACTAGACGTTTATTTACGAATTTTTTGATAGTTTGAAGATAAAATCATATATACTAGGTGGTGATAATCGATAATGGAAGCACTAAAACAGCAGCAGATAAGAGCTGTATGTAATATATTTGGACATACAAGTCAAGGTTTTACAAAAACAGAATTAACTAGACTATTGGAACAATGTCAAATAGTTTTAGTTGATGATGGTTATTCTAGCAATGGATATACTTATACAATTGGTTTGAATAAGAGAGATTGGCTATATAATTGTCTTGCAAACGAAATAAATAAAAATCAATCATTAGAAAATGTATACGACTTTATAGAAAAATCACTCAATCCAGTTGCTTTTACAGGAGAAAGTAATAGGGGCAAATATAACTATCTTTTGGAGGAAACCAACAAAGTATTGCTTTTATCTGGACTAACTGTTAATAATGAAGGAAAACTAATTAAAGTAGTAAAGGCAAAAACATTGGACGAAGTAGATAGAAGAGTGAATCATTTAAGAAGAGAGCTTTATAATCGTGCTATACATAGTGAAGTTCAAAAATATTGTATCAATGATTATTTGAGAAAAGACTACTATGATGCTGTATTCGAGGCTGCCAAAGGTTTGGCTGAACGTGTACGTCAAATTACTGGATTAACAACTGATGGTGGTGAACTTTTTCAAAAAGCATTTGCAAAAAATGATCCATACCTATTTTTTAATTCGATGCAGACAGATAGTGAAAGAAGTGAGTTTACTGGATTAAAGGAACTAATGGAAGCAATCTTTCATTTGGTAAGGAATCCAGCAGCTCATACCCCAAAAATCAATTGGAAAACAGATGAAGTTAAGGCATTGGATATATTAACGCTCATTTCATTTGCACATAAATATTTAGACGAATGCCATAGGATGCCAAACAAGACATAGATAGGAGATATGGAAAATCTTAAGTACTTTTGAATTACAGAAATGAATGAATTTATGTTAATACTCAGTTAATTTCTTCCAAGAAGATTTAAGAAAAAATGTTAAAAGTAGTTATTATATTTTTAGATATTTCTTCTTAATACATACATTATAGTACATAGAACAATTTTAAAATTGTTTTGCGGTGTCAATTCTTGAAAATGAATTTAGTGGGTTTTTTCCGAAATATCCCCTTCCACCAAGGGGATACCAGCTTCATACGACATCTTTATTGTCACCTCAAGGCATTGTGAGGTAATTTGCAAGTTAGAAAGGCGTAAGGCTAATAATACCAATGCTTGCGGTGGTAATGAGGCGTGGATAGGCAGATGACATTCGATGCCTTTCTTGTTCTAGGAAACATATCCACTTATATTAATTACTTTTAGAATATTGTAGGACTTAAAATAAGAAAGCTTAGGATTTATTTTATTAATTACCATCTGACGTTGAAAGGATATAGCCAAGAGGATAAGGAGGACATGAGTGAAATGAACAAAATTATTGAATTGATGTTAGCAATCAGGGATAAGGGGACTATATTTTATCATAAGGATACAGAACAATTTGATCACTATCCTTTTTCGGAATTTGAACGGAGAAAATTAGATCCTGACACACTGATTCCTATTAATGACATGAATAATATCAGACTTCCATCTTATGAAGAAATCAATCATGAGGAAATTATGCGTTTTTATGTGAGAGAATATGTGGAAGATAAAGAAATTCGGAAACAATTATTTGACATCTTAAAACGAAATAAATATATGGACGCATATCTGGATAAGCTTCATGAATTGAATTTATATGACGATTTTGTATATACCTGTGAAGATATTTATATTCAAATCTTTGAGGAATGGGCTGATAAGAATAATCTCGATTTTAAATAGCAAACAATATTATATGATGTCATAAGACATTCTAGATTATTCTGTATAAGATGGCATGGGTTAGATAAGGCATCAGGAGGAGTGCATGCGCGGGATGAAGAAAATGATACTTACGGTAAAATTTTGAAATTAGTAGGAGGTTTTAAATTTTGAAAGAGAAGGGCTTTATAAACAATGACTGGATTATCTTTAGAAATAAAATTTCTAACTGGCAGGAAGCCTATATGGATAGACTAAATAAGGAGTATATAGATTTATTAAGTGAAGATGTAGATTCATCAGAAAAATTTTGGGGACTGGATAAAAGAATAAGGGAAGATAGGAAGAAAGCTGGCGTTCAGTTAGAAATGAGTCGATCAAAACTTATTTACAATATTATTTCACTTATAAATGACGGTGCAATTAGTTTTGAGGATCTCGAAGAATTTAGCGACGAGCTAAAAGAAAACGTAAGGTTCCTCATTGAGAGATAGTTTAAATTATATGAAGTTTCTAGAAATGTTAAAGATTAGAGTTGGTTTATTATGAAATCTGATGATAGAGAAACAAGAATAAAAAAACTAGAAGAACAAAGAAAGAAGGCAATTAAAAACTTGACGGACTATAAGGAAAGTAATCTACCAGTTTCAGCAGCGGCAGAATATTTGACATTTGTTGCTGGAAGTGGTGAAAGATCCATTGAAGTTTGTTACCAAGATGAAAATATATGGTTGACACAAAAAAATGATGGCAGAACTATATGGAATGGATCGTTCTGTAGTTACAAAACATTAAAAAAGATGTTTTTTAGATGATGAATTAGAGGAAGATTCAGTATGTGCAATTTTTGCACATACTCCAATGATGAAAAAACATATAAAGTGAAATTCTATGCATTACAGGTGGTAATTGCTTTTGAAATCAGAACCATCTACACTTGCAATGATTAGTGTATAGTTCTGATTGACGCTGTGTCATATTTAAGTTATACTATATTCATAACTATACACTAATCTAAGAATAAGGAGACAGTTTTGAATGAAGAAGTATGAGAAATTTAAAGATGTATTTAATAAATATAATGGTGTAATTACAACAGCCGAATTTCAGGCTTCTGGTTATCATCATAAACACCTAAAAGAACTTATGGATAAAGGTGTTATTACAAAGATAAAAAGAGGATATTATGAGTGGCAATATGATGAATATATTTCTGATGTAACCATTATTACAAAGCTATTTCCCGATGCAGTAATATACTTGCTATCAGCCTTGTATATATATGGATATATTGATCGAACACCAAATGAATGGCATATTGCTGTTGCAAGAGGAAGTTCTAGACAAAGATTTGAAATTGGATATCCCAAAGTTAAGCCATATTATATTCATGAGAAATATATGAATATTGGTAAAACAAAAGATATTTATGAAGGACAAGAAATAAATATTTTTGATAGAGATAGGACTATTTGTGATGTAGTAAGAAATGCTAACAAAATAGATAAAGAGCTAGTTAATCAAGCCATTAAAAGTTATATAAATGATCCACAAAAAAGTACTTCGGCTCTCTTGAAATACGCAAAAAAGATGAGGGCTGAGAACAAAGTAAGAAATATGGTCGGGATGTGGTTGTGATGAATATTATAAAATCAGTGCTGCAAAAATTAAAGAATAGAGCGCAGAGCTCAGGATTATCATTTCAACTGACCCTGCAATTGTTTTGTCAGGAAGAATTTTTAAGAAGGTTAGGTTATTCAAAATTTCAAGACAAGCTTATTTTAAAAGGTGGTCTATTTCTCTATATAATTACAAATTTTGATGGTAGACCAACTATGGATATAGATTTTCTTATGAAAAATTGGTCAAATGAAAATGAAAAGATCTTAGAGATGATCCAGGATATTATTAACACAGATACAGAAAATGAATTTATTAAATTTGAAATAAAATCTATTAATTCTATATCAGAACAAAAAGAGTATCATGGTGCCAGAATAAAGATGGTAGGGGTTATTGGTAATACAAGAACACCATTTGATATAGACATTGGAGTAGGTGATATAGTTATCCCTAAGCCTAGTAAAAGAAAATTGGAAGTTCTATTAGAAAATTTTAATAGTCCAGTAGTAGTAACATATTCAATGGAATCTACGATTGCAGAAAAATGGGATGCAATTATTGATAGAATGGAGTTTAATAGCAGGATGAAAGATTTTTATGATGTTTATTACTTATCTAAGAATTATGATTTTGAAGGAAGAAAACTACAAGAGGCTATTTTTGAAACATTAGATAATCGTGGGAGAGCATATGAGAAGGATACTTTAGAGAAGGTAAAGCTATTCAAAAAGGATGAACAATTAATAGTAAGATGGAAAGCATTTACACAAAACACGATAAAAGTAGATTTAGATTTTGATGAAGTAATAGATGTGGTTACTGAATTTATAGGAAAGCCATTTGAAAGTATAATTTATGAACAGGAATTATTTCTTAGATGGAAAAAGTCAGAAGGGAGATGGAGTTAGGAGAATATAATTTTTGAGAATATTCTTCCGCCAAGGGGATAATATCAAGCCACGACATCTTTATTGTCACCCCAAGGCATGTGGAGTGTGTTGTTCTTTTGCCAGAAAAAATCCTGATGATAGGATTGAAGTGAATTTGGACTTGGATGTGTTGGATGCAACATCTGCTGAGACCAAAGCAACTTATGCTGAGATTAAGGATTATGTGTTGAAACAGCATGGGATTAAGATTTCTAATCTGTATATTTCACAGGTAAAAAGAAAATGCGAGATAGAGGTTGGACAGAATTACAATTTGGCAAAATCGGAGGATGCAAGGCAGCCGCAGTGTCCAGAAGAAAAGGAAAAGGTGATTATGGAAGCATTGGAGCATTTTAGGCTGGTTTAAAAAGAGCGATGGTAATAATTAAGTTAGATGTACTTATAGTGGAACAATAAAGAATTAGGTACACTTCTATACAATTTTATTAGAGAATAATTAGACTGTAAGTGTTGTACAAACAGATGATCATATGACGCTGGGTACTATTAAGGTAAAATTGACATCCATCCAAGAATGTTCATAACAGAAGATGATCATTGATACATGGCGAAAACTAAAAGGGTGGAGATATTGTCCAATTCAGGTGTTGTGGATGGAGTAGAACAGAATAAACATATGATAACAAATTCGCTTATTCTGAGAGTTGATTGTCAAAAAGGGCTAAAGACAAGAAAAAAATAATTCGTTATGATAAAGGCAGAAGAGGAGGTAACTAAAATGAAATTGAAGATTGCAGAGTTAAGAAAAAGAAATCATCTTACACAACAAGAGTTGGGTGATATTCTTTCTGTCTCATATCAAACAATTAGCAAATGGGAAACTGGTCAGGTTTTGCCTGACATAACGATTCTTCCACAAGTGAGTTCTTATTTTGGAGTATCCGTGGATGTGCTATTAGGATTGGCTCCTTTAGAAAAAGAATATATTCCATCAAATTCAGGAACAACAGAGTTTTGGTCGAATAGAATTTCATATTTGAGAAACACAAGAAAAAGCATGTGGAATGAAGATTATTTTGAATTTTTAATTCATAAGGTTTGGTGTATAAACAAGCCAATTGAAATACTAGATTGTGGATGTGGATATGGCGCTTTAGGATTATTACTATTACCATTTCTTCCACAGGGAAGCTGTTATGTTGGGGTTGATTTTACAAAAGAGATGGTAGAAGCAGCAAAATCTATTTATCAGAATATGGAATATGATGCAGCATTTATATGCGCAGATATGTTAAACCTTGAAACAGATAATAAATATGATATGGTTATTAGTCAGGCGGTTCTTCGACATATAAACAATGGGTATACATATCTACAGAGGATGGTAGATTTTGTAAAACCTGGAGGTATGGTGATTAGTATAGAATGTAATAGGGAGTTTGAATCATGCGGACTTCATATAGAAGGTATGAATTATTCGGATTTGTGTATGCATGATGGATTAAAGAAATTGTGGAAAACAGAACTAGAAAAACAAAATCGTGATTATTCAATTGCAATGAAGATTCCGCATTATATGAAAAAAATTGGATTGCAAAATGTCGAGTGTAGAGTAAATGATAAAGTTAATATTTTGGAATCAGGACAAGATAATTATCAAGATAAATTAGAAAGCATTATTAGAGCTGATCATTGGTTTTATGAAAAAACTAAAGAGGAAATAGAAACTGATATAGAATATTTTATGAATCATGGGATGAGCAGAACGGAAGCCGAAGAGTATTGTGACCAACAAAATGGCATTGTACGTTTTTTGAAGGAACATAGAAATGATATATCTTTAACAAAGATAATGGGACTTTTGATTTCATATGGTTGGAAATAAAGATAAAAGCAAAACAAGTTTTCAAAAAATCACTCAATTTACAGTCAATGTGGATAGTACACATATATTACAATCTTATATATAAATCTAAATCTATCGTCTTCTTATTTAAAAAAAGTATCTGCTTAGGATACTTGTTAGTAAGTCACCTTCCACCAAGGAGGTACTATCTATTTATGCCATCTTTATTGACCACTCAAGGCACGTTGAGAGTATAATTCTGATGACGTATTGTGGTTCAGACAAGGAGTAATAGAGTTTGACCACAACATATAGTAGTTTGAGGTCAAAAATCGGTGGAAAAACACCGTTTTTTGACCCTTGAAAATAGGGTGTTTTATAGATGATATTGGATAATAGCAGATATTTGAGGAAGAAATGGTTGAATCTGGTTGATATTATGATAGGTGAATTATATACTATAAATGAATATCAATAATTAAATGTAAACTAATAAATTGACTTATACTTAAAAGATAAGGTAGGGAAAATTATGGAACGGGTTACATTCAAAAACTCAAGAAACCTAACATTGGTAGGAAATCTTTATAAATCAATTTCTGATTCTGTAATTATTATGTGTCATGGTTTTATGTCAAGCAAATACTCAATGGGAAGATTTGAGAAATTAGCTAAAGCCTTTAATGAATCTCGATTTGATACATTAACTTTTGATTTTAGTGGCTGTGGTGAAAGTGATGATGATAGCCTAACCATAGAAAAGGAAGTAGACGACCTTAACTCTGCAATTACATTTGTAAAGTCGAGAGGGTACACAAAGATAGCCCTATATGGACATAGTCTTGGTACAGCTATTTGTTTGAAAAGTTTCATTCTCGAAATTAAAGCAATGGTATTGACAGGTGCATTAACTGATTCAATGAAATATAAATGGGATGAATTTTTCACAAGAGTTCAAATGAATGAATTAAATAAAAATGGCTACATATTAGAATATAGTTCCGACCCTTTTAGAGAGGAAATTATTATTGATAGCCAAATGTTACTGGATTTTGAATTAATAAATCAAGGTGAACTTTTAAAAAATGTTACATGCCCTGTTTTAATAGTTCATGGTAATAATGATGAAGAAGAAAAACTACTATATAAAAAATCACAAATAGCAATAACACTGCTATCAAGTGATTCAAAGTTAGAAGTTATTAATGGAGCAAATCATAATTTTCTTGAACATTTGGATATTCTAATAGAATTGGCTAACAATTGGTTTTTAAGATATCTTAAATGAATTTAAAATGATGTTTATACGAGTAAAGTAAAACTATTAACTATTAAGACACATAATTTGTAAAATGTATAACATTTAAATTATGGAATATATGATAATATAATTTGAAAGTAGGTGAATTCTCAAAATGGGAAAAAAACTAATTAACTCCTTGGTGCAGTTATAATAACTGATAGTAGGTTGTACCAAGGTTAGTTTTAATATACTGTCAGGCTATCCAACTGCACCAATTTTCTAACGTATAATAAGAAGAAAAGAGGAATAGTATGGAATATGGTAAATTAAAAGAATTTTGGAAAGAAGAAGAGAAGAATGCATTCAAAGGTTGGGACTTTTCCCATTTAAAGGATAGGTGGGTTGATGAAGAGTTACCTTGGAACTATAGGGACATATTAAATGGTTATTTAAATTCAGATTATAAATTGCTTGATATGGGAACTGGTGGAGGAGAATTTCTATTATCTTTAAATCATCCTTATAATAATACTTCTGTAACAGAAATGTGGGAACCTAATATACAATTATGTAAAGAGAAATTAGAACCACTTGGAATTCAAGTAAAGCAGGTATTTAATGATAATGAATTACCTTTTGAAAATGATACTTTTGATATGATTATCAATAGGCATGAATCTTTTGATATTGAAGAAGTAAGAAGGATATTAAAGCCTAATGGAGTTTTTATTACTCAACAAGTAGGCGGGAAAAATAATGAGAGATTATCCAAAGCCTTATTAAAGGACTTTAATCCAAAATTTCCAGAGAATACTTTAGAGATAAGGCTAAAAGAAATAGAAAAAAACTTTTTTGAAGTTTTATATGCTAAAGAATCATTTCCATTTTTACGTTTTAAAGACATTGGAGCAGTGGTATATTTTGCTAAAATCATTGAGTGGGAATTTCCAAATTTCTCTGTGGATGGTTGTTTTAAGGAATTATGCGAGTTGAATGAAGAGATAAAAGCCAAAGGATACGTTGAAAGCATCGAACATAGATTTATTATAGTTTGTAGAAATCAAAAATAATATAAAATTAAATTAAGACATGCTTTTTATATTATACAAAACTAACTAATAAGAAATAATATTTAGACAAATTTAAAATGGAAACTATAGATGTATTAGAATATAAAAAATCCTAATACATCTATTTTTATATAATTTAAAATTAAATATAGATTATAAGATGGCGAAGTCAAGGTCAATCAAGACCAATAGACTTCGCCTTTTTTATGCCTAAAAACAGAAAGAAAGGATTGAGAACAATGTCAAAATTATTTATGTATGGTACATCATTGGAAGGAATAGAGTAACTGATGGTCACGGTGCCTAATTTCCAACCAAGAAGAAGCGGTATAGTAATCAATAATTATTTTAACTGCCAAGGGGGTGAGGAAGACTGTAAGCTTAGTGTGATTAATGTTGATGAAAGATGTATGAGCTGTAGATACAAAGAGTTAAATTTCGCAGTCAATATGGATAAGAAAAGATATAGGATTTAATAATGGATTGCTTCGGAAAGATAAATAATAAATTTAGTCATCAATAATTGTTATCTAAAGATACAATTTAGGTTGAATTTATCCTAACAAATAGGGTATAATATTAATAGATAGGAGATGATTTTATGAATATTAATATAAATAATTTAGTTTCAATATCAGAAGCTAATCAAAATTTTTCAAAAATAGCAAGAATGGTAGATGAAAATGGAGCAGCAGTAATACTAAAAAATAATAAACCACGTTATGTACTAATAGAGTATAGCCAATTAGAAAAAGAGGAAATAGTTGGTGATATGGAAGTTGAGGATGTAGCAAAAAATATTTTGTTTAGACATCTTAAAGCCTTTGAGGAATTAGCAAAATGAAAAGACTTGGCAAAGAGCAAGTAATAAGAATCCACAGTATACTAATAGAACAAACTTGTGGTAGTGATGGAATTAGGGATGAAGGATTATTAGACTCTGCATTAAATGCTCCATTTCAAACCTTTGATGGTGAGTATATTTATAAAACAATTAAAGCAAAAGCAGCAAAATTAGGTTACTTTTTGGTAAAGAACCATCCATTTATAGATGGGAACAAAAGGATTGGAATTTTAGTGATGATATCATTCTTAGAAATAAATGGGGTTGAAGTTATTTGTACAGATGAAGAATTGATTACCTTAGGATTAGGTCTAGCGGACGGATCCATAAATGATGAAGATTTGTTAAAATGGATAATAGACCATAGTTGATACACAGATTTTAGTTTCCACCAAGGGGGTAATATCTTACTTCGACATCTTTATTGTCATCTCAACGCACGTTGAGTGCGTGGTTCTGATGCAGAATTGTGGTTCAAAGGACAAAAAGTAGAACTTGACCACAACATATAGTGGTTTGAGGGCGATTTTGGAGCGAAAAAAGAGCAAAAAAACACCGTTTTTTGGCCCCTGTTTTGAGGGTGATTTATAGATGACATAGGGTAAAGTGAGATGAATTTAGTGGGAAGGTTAAATTTGCTTTCCAGAATATCATAAAAAGCTTTCACTTATAACAGAAAATTTATGTAGAAACATAGACTGTAAACTACTTAAGTACAAGAAATTCTCTTGTACTTATATTTTTTAAAATAAATCGCACATTTACCTATTGTAATGCGTTATACATAGTGAAAGGGGGGTTCTTATGTCTGTAAGCTTACAAGATCAATATGAAAAAATATACCGATATTGTTATTTTAAAGTAAACAATAAAGAGATAGCAGAAGATTTGACACAAGAAACTTTCCTAAAATATTTTAGTCAAACATCATATATAAACAGAGGAAAACCTCTTGCTTATCTCTATACCATAGCAAAAAATCTGTGCATTGATTTTTACAAAAAAAATAAAGAGCAAGATCTTGACGAGGAAATATTAGGTAATGATGCTATTTCTGTATTTGAAATACATTTTACTATAAGAGAGGCAGTATCAACATTGCCAAATGATTTACAAGAATTGCTTTTGCTTCGATTTGCAAACGAACTTGGCATTGGCGAAATTGCAAATATTATGGGTATTTCCAGGTTTTCAGTTCATCGTAAGTTAAATAAAGCATTTGACAAATTAAAAGCTATTTTGAGAAAGGAGGATTTCTCGTGAGTAATAATTTAAAAAGGGAATTAAAATCAGCTTTTGAAGCTCCAATACCTACAAGAAAAAGCAGTTTTTTAAGCCAATTTAATTATCCTAGAGCTAGTCGATTTGATTTTTTTAAAAGACAGGTAGGATACATTAGGAAACGTGTTTGGATTTTGTCTGGATTCTTATTTATAGGTACACTTTTAGGGCTATATTGTTATAAGGTATCTACTTCTTTTGTCTGGATGGTATCGTCTGTTTTGCCTTTTATTTCTCTGGTAAGTATGAATGAAATTGTAAGAAGTACCACCTATAATATGGATGAACTTGAAATGAGTTGTAAGCACAACTTTTTAGAGATAAGCCTTATTCGCATAGGACTATTAGGCATAGGTAATGTTTTAGTTTTAATTGGAATTCTATTTTTATTTGTAGGGAAAACCGACTTTGGATTTTTCAGATTGGGACTATATTTGACAACACCATATTTACTAAATTGCTACGGTTCCTTATTTGCGATCAATCGTTTAAAAAGCAGAGAAATAACTTATGTTTGTGGTAGTGTTACAGCTTTTGTTAGCACCCTAAATGCTTTATTTACAATGCAAATAAATATTATTTATACAGAAAGATATTGGGTATTCTGGATTGCAACATTTATTGCCTTAGCTGTACTAAGTGCTATAGAGGCTGTAAAACTAATTAAGAAAACGGGGGAATTACAATGGAGCTTATAATTGACCGATTAACAAAGCAATATAAGAACAAGATCGCCGTTGATCGAATTTCATTAACTTTAAACAATGGTGTTTATGGATTATTAGGAGCAAATGGCTCTGGGAAGACAACACTGATGCGAATGATTTGTGGAGTTTTAAAACCCACAAGTGGGGAAGTAAAATTTAATGGCATTGATGTGAGTGAAGAAGAATACAGAGATTCTTTAGGTTATTTACCACAGGATTTTGGATATTATCCAGAGTTTACAGCCTATGATTTTATGCTCTATATGGGAAGCTTAAAGGGGCTTACAAAGCAACAAGCAAGGGAAAAGGCAAATGAACTTTTAGAACTTGTGGCACTCTCTGATGTTGCAAAAAAGAAAATTAAAGCATATTCAGGTGGTATGAAACAACGTTTAGGTATTGCACAAGCAATACTAAATAACCCAAAAATCTTGATTTTAGATGAACCAACGGCTGGTTTAGATCCTAAAGAGCGTGTTCGTTTTCGTAATTTAATTTCCAGATTAGGTAAAGACAAAATTGTCTTACTTTCTACTCATATTGTGTCAGATGTTGAGTATATTGCTTCTGAAATTCTCTTGATGAAAGATGGACAAATTATACATCAGGGGAGCCTTGAAGAAATTATTACTGCAATAAAAGGAAAGGTGTTTGAATGTTCGGTAGACAATCAAGTTGCTGCTAATCTAATTGCTGAGTATCCGATTATAAATGTACGAGAAGAATTAGGTAAAACATTTTTGCGTTTAGTAGCTGAAACCCCCCCATGTGAAACGGCGGTAGTTGTACCAGCAGTATTGGAAGATTTGTACTTGTATTATTTTAATGAGGGGGTAAATAAAAATGAATAGTTTCTGGGGATTAGTTAGGTTTGAATACAGAAAAATTTTACGAAAACGAAGTAATATAATTACTTTGCTAATTGCTATTTTTTTAACAACCTTTAGTTGCATTGGTCCATTAATGGGGAATTACTATATAAAAGGAGAGGCGTTTGAAAGCAATTATGATGGTATGAAAAAAGACAGGGAATACATAAGAAGTATGTCGGACGAAGAAATAAGTAGCGAAATGCTTTCAGAAACGATAGAAGCTTATTCCCACATTCCACCTACTGATGGTAAGTATACAGATACTCAAGAATATCAGCAGTATGCTCGCCCATATAGTGAAATTTACTATATGATTATGAAAGCATATAATTTAAATGATTGGGAAGAAATAGAATTACTAACCGAAGATGAGGTCAACAGTTTCTACACCATGCGTCAAAATAGGGTCGAAAGAAACATAGAAGATACAACAATGAGTTCTGTAGAAAAGGCAAATTCTTTGAATATCAGCAAACAGGTTAAAATACCGTTTGACTATTCCTACACAGGTGGATATCAAAGGTTTTTTTCGCAAATGTACACAACAGCCATTTTAATCTGTTTTATTATTTCTATTTGTATTGCCCCATTATTTGCAGGTGAATATACTGAAAGAATGGATAGCCTTATTTTGTCATCCAGATATGGTAAAAATAAAGTTATATATGCAAAATTATTTACAGGCATATCATTTTCTATATTGGTGAGTATTATGCTTACATTGGTGTCTTTAGTTACTGTGATGGCATTTTACGGCTGGGAAGGTGGAAATTCTCCAATTCAACTTTTTTTACCACTATCAATACATCCATTAACAATGAGAGAGGTTGCATTGTTGTACTTTGTTTTAATTTTATTTGGAAATATATTGTCAGCAACTTTGGCAATGTTGTTATCCTCAAAACTAAAATCACCATTTATTGTTATTGTAATTATGACAGTGGTTACGATTTTACCTATGTTTATTAGTAGATCAGAAGACATACTATGGATATATCATTTATTCAATCTTATTCCTGTAAATATGTTTTATCTTACTAATATAACTGATGTATTTTCAATAAACTTGTTTGGATTAGTAGTTCAACCTTATGAAATTATCCTAGCTTTTGCTATTATATCAAGCATGGTATTGCTGCCATTTGCGTATCGAAATTTCAAAAGTCATAATTAGAGTTGGAAGGTGGATGGATATTCATATATTAAAAAATTTGAAGAAATGAAGGAATATTTACTTGGAAAGAAAGAGAAAATATTTGATGGGTACTAGTTTAGTAATGTTATTGATTGGTATCGAATTTGTTTGGTATGCCACAAACACCCCACAGCTCTCGTTTCCGTGGGGTTATACACTTACATACTTAATTTATTTGGTTATTATGATAGGATGTTTCATAATAGCACGCCAAATAAAATAGAAATCATTTTAGTGTGTATTAGAGTTTTATCATATAATGGGATAAAAATGAACAATAATTATAAATAGGAATTTAACTAAATTATTAATACACAGGGGGTATTTATGGATTCGTGGCAAGTATTAATTTCTTTCATTTTTCCAATTACATCAGTGCTATTGATGTTTTTTCTAAAGAGAAAAATACTATGGATTTCTCCGATTATCTCAACAGGACTATCAATAATATATAGCCTATTGGTTATCCATAATCTATTAACCGTCCCTGAAAGTTCTATATTTTGGAAAATATCAATACCTATGCAATTAGTTGTTGTTATTTTCTTTACTGCAATAGCTTATATAATTTCTTGGTTATAAAAAAAACGCGCATTAAGAAACAAATAAAATTGAAGTGAAGATTGTTTATACTTGATGGAGGATATAAGAGTGAAAAACATTGTATATTATATACACGCAATTCATCTAATTTATATGGGAACCCAAGAAACAGGACAAATTATCAATGAAATGCCAATAGGTATTATTGTCTTTATTTTTTATATTATTTGTGGCAGCTTTATTTTCTATAAGAATAAGAAAATAAATGACATGACCCATTAAGTATATACACCCGCTGGTAAATTCCAATTTGATATAATAAAAAAATGAGAACGTCAGCATAGTCTAAAATGCACTGAGATATAAAAGTCTTCAAGGAAGGCTGCGGAACAATTCAGGTAGAAGGCGGAGATAATGGGGGCGGAAGTGAAAATCTAATAACTGCCAGGGATCTTGTACGCAGGCTGACACCATTGGAGTGTGAAATGCTTCAAGGCTTTCCTGACGGGTGGACTAAAATAGAAAAGTCATCAGACAGCAGAAGATATAAGGCACTTGGCAATAGTGTAGCAATTCCTTGTGTAGATTTTATTATGCGGGGGATTGCTTATTTTATGAGAAAATTTAAGGAAGAGGGGGAGGAATAAACAGTGTATATGTATCCGGATAATTTAAAGGCTAAGGCAACATTATGGCTGTGGGAACTGAAAGATATAGGAATCATCGGAATAGGGCTTCTAATTTCTGTATTTGTATTAGCACAGACCGGACTTATGCCTCCGGTTGTAATAACAGCGGCATATGCCTTTTTAACAATACAATTTGAAGGCACAAGCATACTGAATTTTATTTGTTATGCCTGTGCATTTTTTCTTTTAAAGCAGCAGATGTTTGAGTGGAGGTCATAAAATGAGCAGAAAACAAGGGGAAAAAGAAAGGCAGAAACAGTCAACCAGAGAACTGATTGGAATTGATGAAATTACAGACTACAGTCTCAAAACTCCATATGGAGAGCTGGTATATTTTATCATTCATCTAACCAATATATCTGTATTGTCCGAATCAAGTGTAAGTGCGGGGATTTATGCACTTATGACAGTACTAAAAGGAATTGCTGAAATCGAAATGCTATGTCTTAATTCAAAGGAAAACTTTGATGATAATAAGCAATATCTAAAGAAAAGAATTGAGATTGAGCAAAATCCTAGCAATTGAGTATGATTATGTCACATCCCTCCGGGAAGAAGTAGATAAGTGCTTAATCGAGCACTTACCCGATAGAAAAAAACGAGCTCTGGATATTGGATGCGGAGGTGGAAATAACAGCATTTTTTTATCTGAACTTTTTCAATCCGTAATTGGTATAGATATATCGGATTCATTTCTAAAAATTGCCCAAAGAAAGGTAGATGAAAAGAGGATATCTAACATTTAGTTTCTTAACTGTGATGCAGAAACAATGGATTTTACTGGTTCTTTTGATCTTATTTATAGCCACACCACTTTTCATCATCTTAATGTTCCGCATGTATTGGAGAAATGTAAAAACATGCTCGCACCTGGCGGTGTACTCTATATTATAGATAATGTATCAAAAAGACCGACCCCTCCTACATTGACGTACATAATTGGTGCAATTATGGAATATCAAGGAAACCATCAGCGATATGGAAGTCAAGATGCAAAACGTATCTTCCGACATAGTGTCTCTTCAAACTGGCTGGCACATTTGTCTTCTGACAGATACTTGTCCGAAGCTGACTACCATAGTGTTTACGGTAGCATATTACATGGTTGCGAGTTAATATATGGTGGCTGGAATATGAAAGTTATATGGAAAAACTACAAATCTTATTGATATAGGCGTCTACAAATTCTAAGTTGCTGGATAGATAAATCGTAATTTAATGTGCAAATAGTTCATAGAATCAGCAAGAAAAATAGCGAATAGCAACAGGTAGTTGCTTGTTTCTAGGAGTAAAAGAAGCTATAATAATTCCTGAGGAGGGAATTGATGTTATGAAAACAAGTGAAATATTAAAGAGTATCAGGATAAAAAATAATTTAACACAGGATGAGATGGCAGAAAGACTCCTTGTTACACGTCAAGCGATCTCTAGATGGGAAACTGGCGAAACTGAACCAAATATTGAGTCATTAAAACTTCTTTCAACAAATTTTAATATTTCTATTAATACAATACTTGGAAGCCCGCAAAAACTCTTTTGTCAATGTTGTGGGATGCCATTAGATGCTGACAATATGATTAGTCGTGAAATAGATAATAGCTTTAATGAGGAATACTGCAAGTGGTGTTATGTTGATGGGAACTTCACCTATAAAAATATCTCTGAATTAACAGACTTTCTAGTTTCTCATATGTCTAATGAGGATTTCACACCAGAACAGGCAAGAGAATATTTTAATCAACAGCTCCCAAAATTGAATCATTGGAAATAATAAATATATCCTTAGGGGGAAACGGTATGGCAAGGCCAACTACAAAGAACGATTTAATTACTGCTGCAAATAAGAATTTTAATATGTTACTAGAAGCCATTGAAGTATTGACTGAGAAGGAATTAGAAACAGAGTTTAATTTTATTGATGATGAAAAGAAGAAAGAGGCCCACTGGAAGCGTGATAAAAATCTTCGCGATGTGCTGATTCATCTTTACGAATGGCATCAGCTCTTAATAAATTGGGTAGATTTAAATATGAAAGGTAAGGGAAAGCCATTTTTACCTGAGCCTTATAACTGGAAAAGCTATGGTGAAATGAATATAGAGTTTTGGAAAAATCATCAAGATACGTGCCTTGAAGATTCTAAGACCATGTTAAGGGATAGCCACATGAAAGTAATGGAAATCATAACTTCTTTTACAAACGAAGAGCTATTTTCTAAGAATAGCTTTTCGTGGACAGGGACTACAACATTAGGTAGCTATTGTGTATCGGCTACAGCCAGTCACTATGATTGGGCTATAAAAAAACTTAAAGCACATATTAAAATTGTAAGTCTATCTAAATGATAAATTCCAATTTATAGGATATTTAGAGAGCAATCGTAAGAATAACTTTATATATTAGCTTATATGTTATAGAACCTTGCACTAATGTGTAAGGTTTTTTAATGACAAAAAAGAAAGAGAGATAAGAAAACATAATCGTAAAAAAGAAATTACCAATCACCGAAGATAAAAAGATCAAAACCTATATAGATATGATTGCACCGTCTATTATTAAATTTAACATTGACCACTTTATTTGGGAATACCTACAGATGCGTACCATAAGATGGATTACTTTATCAATTCACGTATTTATAAAGTCAAGAAGTGGATATAATTGTAAATTACAGATTGATAACAGAACGTAAATTCGGTATAATATATACGATAAAAAAATTCAGAATTAGATAGGAAGGTGATTTTATGTCAAAGCGACCTATTAAAGAGACTATTCATGCAAAAGGTGTAAATATTAGTATTTACACAGAAGATTTTCAAAATGAATATATTTCATTAACTGATATTGCTAAATACAAAAGTGATGAACCTAATGATGTTATTAAAAATTGGATGCGTAACAGAGATACAATAGAATTCTTAGGATTATGGGAAAGCCTACATAATTTAGATTTTAAACCCGTCGAATTCGACGGGTTTAGAAAAGAAGCAGGACTAAATTCATTTACAATGTCTCCTACAAAATGGATAATGTCAGTAAATGCAATTGGCATTGTTTCAAAAGCAGGGAGATATGGTGGAACATTTGCACATTCTGATATTGCATTTGAATTTGCTTCCTGGATATCTGCAGAATTTAAACTTTACATAATTAAAGACTATAAAAGATTAAAAAGCGATGAAAGTAGTAGACTTTCTTTAAATTGGAATCTTAACCGTGAAATTTCTAAATTAAATTACAGAATTCATACAGACGCTATTAAGGAAAATCTAATTCCGCCAGAGTTAACATCCTATCAAATTTATTTAACTTATGCTAGTGAAGCAGATGTTCTTAATGTTGCACTTTTGGAATAACGGCTAAACAATGGAGGGGCAAATATCCTAATAAAAAGGGAAATATTAGAGATTATGCAACTTTAAATCAGCTATTAGTTTTAGCTAATATGGAAAGTTATAATTCAATATTAATTGAGCAAGGAAAAAAGCAATCAGAAAGACTCCAACTTTTGAATAGGTTTGCAGTTCGTCAGATAGAAGCAATAGAGAAAATTAATACAGATACTATTAAGAAACTTGAAGAAAAATAGAATATGAAACATTGAAAAAACAGCTAACATTAAAGAATTATGATGTTTAAATCTATTAATAGGTGGTTGAACTATTATGAAATTATGGACTATACAACACTATCAAGCTTATAATGAATTGATAGGAACTGGGGCTTTAAGAGCAGATGAAGATTATTGTTATAAGGATTTTCGTTTAGCATATGACTGGATGGCATGGAAAATGAAACATAACGGTCTTTTGCCATCTGCAGGTGTCAATTATCCCATTTGGGCATGGTACAAATGGAAAGGAAAGCATAAAAGACGTGATATAAGAGAAGAAGGATATGCAGAAAGAGGTGAAAATATAGTTCAATTAACCATAGAAGTCAATGATAAAGATGTATTACTTTCGGATTTTGACCTTTTTCATTATGTTTTAAATTATTGGTATTTGCCTTAAATTATTGGTATTTGCCTATAGATTTAGAGGATGATGAAGATTTTGAAAGGGAATATATGGATCCTGGTTTTAAGTGGAAGGATTTACAAGATTTTAGGACGATTTTAGAGCAAAAAAAGAGCAAAAAAACACCGTTTTTTGACCCATGTTTTTGGAGTGATTTATAGATAACATTCAATAAAAACCTCTTAATTGAAGAATAAAACGAGAAAAGTAGGGTTGGAGATATTTAACGATTTGAATGAAAGGGGAATACCATGGAAAAGAAACTTACTCCTGAATTAAAACTATACAAAGAAGAATTTGATTTTCTTCATAAAAAGATTGGCGAATTAGAATGGGAAATTGCTACAATATTTTATGGGCAAAAAGCTGTTACTAGATCAGAAATTGAGACATTAGAAGATCGTCTTGAAAATTATAGAGTTAATATAGGAATGTTAGTAGAGAAGATCAGAAATGAAGTAACAGAAGCTAACAAATCCAAATAGCGTGACAAATTCATTTACCGAAAGGAGGTAACATAAATGAACAAAACACTTATTGTTTATTATTCGCTTTTTCAAAACACGGCGAATTTAGCATTAGAAATAGCAATTCAAACTGGCGGAACTATAAGAGAATTAATTCCTGATAAGAATTATTCCTTTGATTATAATACTGCTGCTAAAGAAGTAAGAAATCAGATTTCTCGAGGATTCTGCCCTAAGCTGATATCTGGAAGTGAGCCAATAGATGATTATCAAACAATATTTATAGGATCTCCTAACTGGTTTAAAACATTAGCCCCACCAGTTATGAGTTTTCTTAAACAACATAATTTTGAAGGTAAAACAGTAATTCCCTTTTGTACTCATGGAGGCGGTGGATTTGGGAAAATTGAAAATGATATAGCTGAAGAGTGCTCAAAATCCATAATTCTACCTGGTATTGTTGTAAACGGTACGGTTACATCGGAAGAGGTTACAAATTGGCTTGGGACAATTGGATATGAATTAAAATAGATTTGCTAATTAAAGCGTAAGGAATAAGTAAATGTCGTTCGATATACTCCCTTTACTTATATTATACCAAAACTTATATATTATTTATAGACTACTTTTTTTATAATTAACACACTATAATGATATGTATAAATCTAAAAATATAAGAGGTGGATCAGTATGGATAACAAACATGATGTTTTAGATAATGGGCCTTTCTTTCATGCACTAAATCAGAATTTAAAATTGGAGATTTATTAAAACCGCAGCACTTATCAAATTACCAAGATAAAAAATCCAACTATATATATTTTACCGTAACATTAAATGCAGCTAAATGGGGCGCTGAATTGGCAATGTCTAAATCAAAGGAAAGAATTTATATTGTAGAACCATTAGGTGATTTTTCTGTGTATACAGGCAAAAGTTTGAGGGATTCATTTATGAGAGTAACAAAGGGAAAACTATATTTTTCTTACAAGATGAAAAACAGGCTATTGAAAAGTTGGGTTTAGTGTAACCTCATTGTTATAACCAGGTAAGGCGGAGAAAGTGTAGGCGGTTATAAAGCACTTTGCTGAAGATTTCAGAAATTAATCTTGTAATATTTTTATTTTTATGCTATGGTATTTGTATATTTTGATTAAGGAGGACATATATCTATGTATTCAGTACGTT
>ENA-UOOE01000874-UOOE01000874.1-fermentation-metagenome-genome-assembly--contig:-NODE-874-length-27458-cov-4.688428_pt1 | contig 27458 bp, 26 predicted proteins | sample MGYA00245776_ERZ724021 | MGnify/ENA primary metagenome ERZ724021 (study PRJEB28704, sample SAMN03018321) | fermentation metagenome | biome: anthropogenic terrestrial biome; feature: soil; material... | reverse complement strand
TTTTTCTAAATTCATAGCACCACTGCCGTCAAAATTTTCATGATGATATAATATTATATTTGATAAATCACAAAAATAAGGAAAAGATTTAGTTATATTAGTACCAGTTTCACAATGATTTTTTATAAATGAATTGGCAGAATGACTTTCACAGAGACAATTCGCAGCGCCTATATCATGTAGTAGGGCTGATATATAGACTTGTTTTTTACTTTCTTCATTTAAATTCAATTGATTGGAAATTTCTAATGCTATATAGGTAGTTCGTAATGAATGATGCATAAATCTATGGTCTGAATAATTTACATTAGTTATATCTTCAATTACGACATTGTGATCCCAATTACTGCATTTAGAGCTTGTTTGGGCTAGGTCTAATGCTATTGACATAGCTCTTATGGTTTTATCCATACTAATTTTCATGGCTAAACCTCCCTTTAATAGTGGTTGTACATTTTCAAAGAAAAATTTATTAATTATTTCAAAAACACCTTATATTTATGCTTTATACCTAATTTTAACACAATAAAATGAACTGATAAACTATTATATTTTAAGTATATGTAAAAAATAAAATAGATCAGTGTTTGCATTGTTAAATTACATTATGTAAAATATATGTGTTATGAATTAGTATATAGTAAGTATAAACATAATGTGATAGTTATGTATTATTTTACATATGGAGGCGAGAGAATTGAGGAAAATATTAACTTTGGTTATGCTTTCTTTCATAGTATTTTTTACTGCCTGTGGAGATAAGAAAGATTATAAAGATTCAACTTATACTAATAAATTAGAAGTAAGAAAAGATGTTCAATTAAATATAATGGCTACAGATAAACTTTTATACAATATGGTGAAATCCATAGTAAAGGATAGGCATATAGTAGAATATATGTTTAATAATAGAGAAAGTGAGATAAATTTTAGATTTACTGAGGATAGTATAAATAACATATCCAAAAAAGACTTATTTTTTTATATGGGAGCAAGTTTTGAACCATGGATAGATGCTTTTGTAGACAAATTGGATAAAAATAAAGTTGGTGTTATAAATGTTTCAAGAGGTGTAGGATTATTATCCTATAATAAAATAGTAAAATATAATGATACCACATTAAAGGATAATCCCTATTATTTTACTAACATCGACAATTATATGACAGCTCTTATGAATATAAGAAATGCAGTTCAAGATAAGGATCCTAGAAATAGAGATTTTTATGAAAAAAACTTTTCTGAAACTTTAAAAGTGTTAGAAACCTATAAAGAAAAGCTGAAATCAGTGGATAATGAACTAAGTAATTATGAGTTCATCATAGTTGAAGATGAGTTGAATTATTTTGTGAAATATAACAATTTAAAACTGGTGGACGTGGGGTTGGGAGAAAATAATATAATTACATTGAGTTCATCACAGCGGGAAAATCTACAACAGAAATCAAATAGTGGTAATTTGATAATTCTTTATAATGATGACTCCGCTGTTAAAAATAATGAAGTATTATTGAAAAAATATAATATATCTGCTGTAAAGCTTCAAATTTACAATGGGGATTTTAGTTATGAAGAAACTCTTACACATAATATCAATGCACTGGAGAGCATATATAAAACTCAATAAACTTAAAATGTAAAGTATCAATTTGTTCTATTTTATATTTTAAATAATAAACTGGTTAATGGAAATAGTTTATTATAGAAGGGTATTTTATGGGATATTATATTAAAGTAGAGTCAAATGTGAAAGTTTATGTAGAAGATCTTAATCCAAAGGGAAAGCACACTATTTTATTTCTCCATGGATGGCCTGGAAGTCATGATCTATTTGAATATCAGTTTGATGAACTTCCCAAAAGAGGATATAGGTGTATTGGCGTGGATCAAAGAGGTTTTGGGCAATCGGATAGGCCTTTTACAGGGTATGACTATGATAGATTATCAGATGATGTCCGAAATGTGGTAGAAGCACTTAAATTAAAAGATTTTACTCTAGGAGGTCATTCTACAGGAGGGGCAATAGCTGTTAGGTATATGGCAAGACATAATGAATATGGAGTGGCAAAGCTTGCTCTTTTTGCAGCTGCTGTGCCTAGTCTCATCAGAAGGCCATATTTTCCCTATGGTTTAACAAAACAAACCGTAGAGGAAATAATTAAAGAAACATATAATGACCGTCCTAAAATGCTGATGGGATTTGGTGATATGTTTTTTTTCAAGTATGTTACCAAGCCCTTTTCAGATTGGTTTTTTCAGCTAGGGCTTCAGGGGGCAGGCTGGGCTACTGCAGCTGTAGCAAAGACATGGCTGGGTGAGGAGGAGTTATTTTCCGATATGAAAAAAATAACGGTTCCTACCTTGATTCTCCATGGCATTCATGATAAGGTTTGTTTATTTCCTCTGGCAGAAGCACAACAAAAGGGCATTAAAAGTTCTATACTTATACCTTTTGCATACAGTAGACATGGACTATTCTACGATCAGCGTGATAAGTTCAATAAGGAATTGATGGATTTTATTGAAAGTTGAACTGTTAAAAGTAAATAAATAATATTATTGAATTCATTAAGTCATCTATTGATATATGATTACCCCGCTTCCTTTGACAGTGGTGCTGCAGTTGTATACAAAGACAATGATTGTTTTATTATTTAAGAATGCTTTAAAAAATAAGTAAATTGAATACTATCCAGCTATATGTAAACTTAAAAATCTGCACTACTTTATGTGCAGATTTTTCTATTGCAAATTTTTACATAAATAATGCAGCATAATAAAAATTTTGTTAAAAATACTTTTATAACTTATATTTTAATGTTATACTAACATTTGTATTAAAAAATATAGCATAAGATATATATATTAGCTATTATTTAAAGAAATGGCATATTGAAGATATATAGTGTAATAACAAAAGTGGAAGGGGTATAACTTTCTAATCTAAACTTGCCGCTATATAATTAAATCTTCTATGTCACTTTATCAATTTATCATAAAACAGTTATATAAACTGTTTTATATATTTATATTTAATTATTCGAGATATATTAAAATTATTTAAGTAGGAGGTATAAAAATGTCTCAATATCTAAAAAATAATGATGTTTTAAGTACTGTAAACAGGGGGAATCCTGCAGAATCAGGTCTTTGTACCTTGTGTAGAGCGGACTGCCAGGGGAAATGTGAAACATGGATGTCAAGCATGAAGGGGAGAAAGTTACTATATCCAAGAGATTTTGGTACAGTTACCGCTGGAAGTTCAAATATAAACCATGTGGGTGTGTGCTATAATAATCTAAGAGTTCAAGGATATAATTATGGTGCAAATGGTATGCCATCCAATTTAACATGTGATGCTGACGACTGCATTTTTCCAAATGTAAACGTTGAATTAGAGTTTGGGAAAGCTGTTAAAACAAAATCCAAGCTGCCAATAATGACAGGAGCTTTGGGGTCAACATTTATTGCACAAAAATATTGGGAGTCTTTTGCAATAGGTGCGGCCTTAGTCGGGATTCCTATAGTTGTTGGTGAAAATGTTGTTGGTGTTGATAAAGATGCTGTTATCGAAAAGGGTAAAATCATAAAGGCACCTGAATTGGATAGAAGAATAAAGCAATACTTAAGTCATCATAATGGATATGGAGCTATAATTATCCAGATGAATGTAGAAGATACAAGAAATGGTGTAGCGGAATATGTAATTAATAAATATGGTGATGATGTAATTATAGAGTTAAAATGGGGACAAGGTGCTAAAAATATAGGTGGAGAAATACAGGTTGATTCATTAGATTATGCTATTTTCTTAAAAAATAGAGGGTACATTGTAGATCCAGATCCAACAAAGCCAGAAGTGCAGGAAGCCTACAAAGCTGGTGCAATTAAAACCTTTGCAAGACATAGTAGATTAGGATATACAAACTTAAATTCTGCTTCAGATGTAAAAGAAGATTTCATGAAATCTATAGAGTACTTAAGAAATTTAGGATATAAGAGAATTACTTTAAAGACAGGTTCTTATGGAATGGAAGCATTGGCTATGGCTATTAAATATGCTACTGAAGCTAAGCTTGATTTATTAACTATTGACGGTTCTGGCGGCGGAACAGGTATGAGTCCCTGGAACATGATGGAATCTTGGGGAATACCTTCAATATTCCTACACTCTAAAGCTTATGAGTATGCAAAAATATTAAAGGATAAAGGATATGATGTTGTTGATATGGCATTTGCCGGTGGTCTTGCAAGAGAAGATCATATATTTAAGGCATTATCACTAGGTGCACCATTTACAAAACTTGTCTGTATGGGTAGAGCATTAATGATTCCTGCATTCTTAGGTGCTAATATTGAAGGTGTATTATATCCTGACAGAAAAGAATTAAGAAATGGAAACTGGAATGCACTTCCCAAGCATATTGTTGATGAATTTGGTTCTTCACCAGAAGAAATATTTGCTGGATATTTTGATGTAAAAGAAAAAGTTGGAGCAGATTATATGAAGAATATCCCATTAGGTGCAATAGCATTTTGGACTCTTGCAGATAAGCTAAAAGCAGGGCTTCAACAATTAATGGCAGGAGTTAGAAAATTCAATATTTCTGAAATATCAAGAAATGACATATTTGCTGCAAATAGAGAAACAGAATTAGAAACGGGAATCAAGTTTATGACTGATGTTGACGACGATGCAGCAAAGAAAATATTAAGCGAATAATTGCTGTCCCAATTAGAACAAATATCCGTGCTAAAAAGAAGAAATATCTTAAGGCACGGTCATATTTGCTATTTTCATTTCACTTAGTCTAGTTTTTACAAAAGACTCTTATCTTTTTAAGAAAAGCTAATTTAGTAGTTTGTATAACAATTCCAGCAAAAATAAGAACGCATCCTATTAACATCTGAAAACTTAAAATTTCATTTAAAAGAATTACTGCAAATATTCCTCCAAATGCTGATTCTAGAGTTAATATAAGGGCGGTACTTGTAGAGGATATATACTTTTGGGCAATATTTTGAACTACAAAAGGTATTACTGTTGTAAAGATTGTTAAATAAGCTATTGATTTTAATACCTTTGGACTTAAGTGTATGGTAAAAGATTCAAAAATTCCTGTAAGTATAATAAATAAAATGGAGGTAACTAAAAACTGTATTATAGTTGATACAATTGGATCTGAATCTTTGTTGAAATACTCAATGGCAATCATATGACAGGCAAAGGAGAGTGAACACAATATGGAGATCAAGTCTCCTTTATTAATATAAAAAGAGCCGTTCAATGTAAGTAATCCTATGCCCAATACTGCAAGTACTGCACCAAAAACGGAGTGAATATTTGGTGGTTTTTTATATACTATCCATCCTAAAAAAGGAACTATAAGTACATAGGCTCCCACCAAAAAGGATTGTTTTGATGCAGTAGTGTAAAATATGCCTGTAACTAAATTCAAAAATGCTAAAAAAAGAAATATACCAATTATACTCCCATGTAACATGTCTTTTTTTCTTATGCTTTTCAGTTTGGTTGGAAATATGACACATAAAAAAATTGTAGAAATACCAAATCTTAAACTCATTAATGTAAATGGTCTTATATCACTTAGTATATCCTTTATAATTGCATAGCTTGTTCCCCAAAGTAAAGCTACTAAGCCTAAAGTTATTGAAGATATAATAGATTTTTTTTATGATTCATGAAAATGTCTCCTACCTTCTTTGTTAAAACTGTCCTTTTAATCATTTCATATAATATGTATATAGTAATAATGACAATATTCCATACATTTAAGTATATATCTTTTATCTATAATTGTTAAGGAATGAAAATTTAATGAGCTTTTTCTAGTTGTTTAAGATTCAATCTTTAGTGTTTTGTTTCATTATTTATAAAAGTAGAGAGCATTAAAAATGGTAGCTGTAGGATAAAAAACAGATTAAAGGTACATATTAATAAAATGGATATTATTATGTTGAAAGGAGTATATTTATGGGTAATTGTTTTGTAAAAAATTCAACGGGTGTTTTAAAGAAAGTATTACTTTGCCCAGCTGATTATATAAAGCTTTACTCTATTAATGTTATATCTGAAGAGTGGATTAGAAAAGGTATTAAACTAAATATAGAGCGTTGTATTAAGGAACATGAAGAATTAATACAGGCATATAAGGAAAATGGTATAGAAGTAGTTTTAATGGAACCGGATGTAAAACTCACCAATGAAGTGTTTGCAAGAGATTTTGGCGCATGTATAAGGGAAGGATATATTTTAGGAAATTTTAAGGAAGTAATTAGAAAGGGAGAAACAGAAGCTTATAGCAATAAGATGAAAGAGCTGGGCATTCCATGTGTTGCCAAAGTTTCCGAAGGTTTTTTTGAAGGCGGAGATTTTTGGTTTTTGGATCACAGTACATTAGCTATAGGAGTTATTGACAGAACTAATGAAACTGCCATAAGAGAGATTAAACAGCAGCTTAATAAATTTGAATATAATATAATTCCCGTAAAGTGTGAAGAGGATAATTTACATTTAGACATGTGTTTTAATATTGTAGAAGAAAAGCTAGCAGTAGTGTGTAGGGAAGCTCTACCTGACAGCTTCATTAAAATGTTGGAACAAAAAGGATTTTCTTTAATTGATATTTCACAGAGGGATGTTTTTAAACATTATGGAAATCTTCAATCTTTAGGTAATGGGAGAGTAATATCACTTAAATCAAATAAAGAAGTGAATGAACAATTAAAATCTTATGGAATTAATGTAATAGATCTGGATATAAGTGAAATACTTAAAAGTGGAGGGGGGCCGCACTGTATGACATTTCCACTTCATAGAGTGTAATAACCAGTCAGTATGCCAGCTGATTTTACATAATACTTTCTAAATAGTAATTCATTGAAATAATGTATTTGTGAAAGTATAACCGGCATATCTGACCCATTGTTTAGTTAAATATAATAGTATAAACTAGTTTTTAAAGCTGTGAACAGGAGCAGGAATTCTTCCCCCCCTTGCTACAAAAGCTTCACTGGAAAACTTACTTACAGACATTATAGGAGCCTTACCCAGAAGTCCACCAAAATTAGCTTCCTCTCCGACTTTTTTACCATATACCGGAATTATCCTTATGGCAGTAGTTTTATTGTTTATCATTCCAATGGCAGCTTCATCTGCAATTATGGCAGATAGGGTGGATTCAGGAGTATCACCCGGTATTCCTATCATATCCAGTCCCACGGAACATACGCAGGTCATGGCTTCCAGTTTTTCAAGGTTTAAAGAACCTGCATTTACCGCATTTATCATTCCCTCATCTTCACTTACAGGTATAAATGCACCACTTAATCCCCCCACTTGAGAAGCAGCCATTATGCCACCTTTTTTTACTGCATCATTTAAAAGTGCCAGAGCTGCAGTAGTTCCAGGACAACCACAGCCTTCAAGTCCCATTTCTTCTAAAACTCTAGCCACACTGTCTCCTACCGCAGGAGTAGGTGCTAGGGATAAATCTACTATACCAAAGGGAACTTTTAATCTTCTTGAAGCCTCTGCGGCAACTAATTGACCCATCCTTGTTATTTTAAAAGCAGTCTTCTTTATTGTCTCTGCTACTACATTAAAATTTTCTCCTTTTATTTCTTCCAGTGCACATTTTACAACACCGGGACCGCTTACTCCCACATTTATTATGCAGTCAGCTTCTCCTATTCCATGAAATGCCCCTGCCATGAAGGGGTTATCTTCAATGGCATTTGAAAATACTACAAGTTTAGCACAGCCTATACTTTCCTTTTTTCTTGTAAGATAGGCAGTTTGTTTTATTATACGTCCCATATCTTTTACAGCGTCCATGTTTATTCCTGCTTTTGTAGTAGCTACATTTACAGAAGAACATACTTTTTCAGTAACAGATAGTGCCTCTGGCAGGGATTCAATTAATATCCTATCACCTTTAGAATAGCCTTTATGTACAAGACATGAGAAACCTCCAATAAAATCAATACCCAGTGTTTGAGTTACCTTATCTAAAATTTTTGCATATTCTACATAATCTCTATCGGAACTTGCCTGAGCAATGAGGGAAATAGGAGTTACAGATATTCTTTTATTTATTATAGGAATACCATATTCTACTTCGATTTCTTGGGCAGTTTTAACTAAATTTTCAGCGCAGGTGGTTATTTTATCATATATTTTTGTACGAGCTTTTTTACCGTCACTATCTATGCAATCTAAAAGGGATATTCCCATGGTTATAGTTCTTATATCTAAATTTTCTCTATGAATCATATTAATTGTTTCCAATATATTCTTAGTATTGATCATTTTATTCAACTCCTCAGTTTAAATTTCATGCATGGAAGTAAATATATCTTCTCGTTGAATTTTGATAACCACATCAATTTTTTCTGCCTTATCTTCAAGGGCAGTTTTTAAATTACTAAAAGTTATCTTCATTTGTGATAGATCTACAAACATTACCATAGTGAAGTAATCTTTTATGAGAGTTTGGTTTATGTCTAAAATATTTATATTATTTTCATATAAAACAGAGGTTACATTATAAATAATACCTGTTTTATCCTTGCCAATTACAGTTATGAATGCTTTCATTATCCACATCTCCTTAATAGTTATTATAGTATTAATAATTTACCCAGAAAAAATAAAATGAGACTAAAAATAAAATTAGTCTCTGGAAAACAGATTTTAAGTATGCATCCATAAAAAATAGATAGAAACTTAAAACATGAAATCCCCTGTCCTTTTTACCTGAGAGTTTCACCAAAATTTTGGCTTTCCCCTTCGGTGCTCTTAAAGAGTCTCTCCAGAGGTTCGTCCAATAACGGTTTACAAAGTTACTCCCATTATCTTCATCCATTCTTATTAAATTGATAAAATAATTATAACACGTTTAAACAGTCAATTCAAATCAATTGTAAATTGGCAGAATGTTGACAAAAAGACAAGTTATATGTTAGAATGAAGCGATCTTTAGTTACAACTTTTGAATATATTCAAAGTTGTTAGTTTAGAAGGTTTTAGTTATCATTCTAAATTTGATAGGGAGAATATTATGTCGCAAATAGAAGTAAAAAATGTATATAAGATTTTCGGAAAAAATCCTAAGAGGGTAATTCCACTTTTAGAAAAAGGAATGACAAAAAATGAAATACATAATAGGACAGGAAATGCTGTAGGAGTAAACAATGTTAGTTTTCAAGTAAACAAAGGTGAATTTTTTGTAATTATGGGTCTATCAGGAAGTGGTAAGTCTACTTTAATAAGATGCCTGAATAGATTAATAGATGCGACAAGTGGCATGATATTAATTGATGGAGAAGATATATTAAAGTGCAGTGAAGATGAACTTCGTGAAATCAGGCGAAAAAAAATAGCCATGGTATTTCAAAATTTTGCTCTTTTTCCCCACAGAACCATATGCAGTAATGTAGAATATGGATTAGAAATACAGGGAATTGACTTAAAAGTAAGAAAAGAGAAGGCATATAAGGCTTTAGAATTGGTGGGGCTAAAAGGATATGAGGAAAATATGCCTGATGAATTGAGTGGAGGTATGAAACAGAGAGTTGGACTTGCTAGAGCTTTAGCAACAGATGCAGGTATACTGTTAATGGATGAAGCATTTAGTGCATTAGATCCGTTGATACGCAAAGAGATGCAAGAAGAGATGCTGCAGTTGCAATCAAGAATGCATAAAACTGTGATATTTATAACTCATGATTTGGATGAGGCACTAAGATTAGGTGATAGAATTGCTATAATGAAAGACGGAAGTATAGAGCAAATTGGTACATCAGAAAATATATTGACCCATCCTGCTAACAAGTATGTAAAGAGGTTTGTACAGGATGTGGATAGGACCAAAATAATCACTGCGTCGGCTATAATGGAAAAATCCAAGGCAATTATTCTTTCTAAGGATGGCCCTAAATCAGCAGCAAGACTTATGAAAGATGAAGGCATATCCAGTATTTATGTAACAGATAAGTATAGAAAATTAAAAGGAATAGTACGAATAGACGATACCATAGAACTGGTAGAGCAGGGAGTTTCTAATATAGAAAGTATACTTATAACTGAAGTTCCCACAACATTACCAGATACGTCCATATCGGATCTATTGTCTGTTGCAAAAGATGCAATATATCCAATAGCAGTGGTAGACGAAGACCACATCATGTTGGGAATTATAAAAAGGTCTACTATTATAGCGGGAATAGCAAGAGAGGAGGACTGATTTGTTTACATTTCACGTAGGACCATTTTTTGAATTTATCGTTAATTGGCTAACAGATAATATGGAACCGTTTTTTCACTTAATAAAGTTAATTAACAGTACACTTATAGAGGGATTGGAAACTGTACTTTTATCTGTTCCAAGTATAATTGTTATAATAGTGTTTTCTTTATTGGCTTTAAAATTATCAGGTAAAAAAGTAGCTGTATTTACTGCCATTGGGTTATTATTTATAGATTGTATAGAATTATGGCCTCAGACAATGGAAACACTTGCATTGGTTATTGTTTCAACGTTAATATCTCTAATAATTGGCATACCTCTTGGAATACTGGCATCAAGGAGTGAAGGTTTTAATAGAGTGATACGACCAATATTAGATTTCATGCAGACAATGCCGGCTTTTGTATATTTGATACCGGCGGTTTTATTCTTTGGAATGGGAAAAGTGCCAGGAGCAATTTCAACTGTAATATTTTCTATGCCGCCTGCAGTAAGACTTACCAATTTAGGAATTAGACAAGTACCTGAGGATGTTATAGAAGCAGCTAGGTCTTTTGGTTCCACTAAGAGTCAGATGCTTTATAAAGTACAAATTCCCATAGCGTTACCTACAATATTGGCGGGAGTAAATCAAACAATAATGCTTTCTCTTTCAATGGTTGTTATTTCAGCCATGATAGGGGCAGGTGGACTTGGAAGGGAAGTTTATAATGGTATAACTCAGATGGAAATAGGCAGTGGCTTTGAAAGTGGTATTGCTGTTGTAATTCTGGCAATGGTATTAGATAGAATAACTCAATCATTAGGCCATAAAAAGAAATAAATTCTTAGGGGGTATAATAAATGATGAACAAAAAATTAAAAAAACTTGTTGTATCAGCTTTTTCAATTATATTAATTATAGGTGCATTATCTGGTTGTGGTAATACTACAGGTGATGCCAATGATAAGGAATCAAAAAGAACGGTTAAATTAGTATATGTGAACTGGGCGGAAGGAATTGCCATGACAAATCTGGTAAGTGCCATATTACAGGATAAAATGGGATATAAAGTTGACATGAAACAAGGGGATGTTGGAATGGTATTTACTTCTCTGTCTAGTGGTGACATGGATGTATTTTTAGATGGATGGCTTCCGGTTACCCACAAGGATTATATGGACAAGTATAAAGGAAAATTGGATAATCTAGGTGTTAATTTTGAGAACGCAAAAATCGGATTGGTTGTTCCAAGCTATATGAACATAAATAGTATTGAAGAATTAAATGGCATTAAAGACGAATTAGGTGGTAAAATAGTGGGAATAGATGCAGGTGCAGGTATAATGAAAGCCACTAATAAAGCCATAAAAGAATATAACTTAAACTATGAACTTCTTGAAGGTAGTGGAGCCACCATGACTGCTATGCTGAAGAAGGCAGAAGATAAAAAAGAACCTATTGTGGTTACAGGATGGAAGCCTCACTGGAAATTTGCCACTTGGGATCTTAAATTTCTTGATGATCCTAAAGGAGTGTTTGGTGAAACAGAAAATATTTATACTATAACCAGAACTGGATTTGAAAAAGATATGCCAGAAGTTGCACAATTTCTAAAGAACTTCAAAATGAACGATCAGCAGCTAGGAAGTTTAATGGGAGATATCAAAGACAATGCTAGTAAAGATCCTATAGATGTTGCAAGAGAATGGATGAAAAATAATGAAGAATTGGTTAATAGCTGGGTGCCAAAAAGTGAATAGAAAGATATAAATTTTGGCTTATTTTCAATTGTATTTTATCCGAACACTACCATTTGATTGAACACTTGAATATACGGATGTAGGTTAAAAAGGGGTTTACGAAATGTTTATGTAAGCCCCTTTTTTATGTCAAATAACTTTGCAGTAATTTCATACTAACAGTTATAGAAATTGCAAATTTACTTAAGATTTATGGTGTATACTAGATGTTGATAAACTGACTATAAACTTATTATATGAGGGAGTGATGTATATGGAGAATTTATCTGGAAAGGTAGCAGTGGTTACTGGAGCATCCAGAGGCATAGGCAGAAGTATTGCAGTAAATTTAGCTAAATGTGGCGCTTTAGTAGCAATAAATTATATTCAAAATGAAAAGGAAGCCTATAAAACTTTAGATATGGTAAAACAGGCAGGTTCTACTGGAATGTTAGTACAAGGAGATGTGGCCTCATATAATAGTGCTAAAAAAATAATGGGAAATATTCTAAGCAATATGGGCAAGATAGATATATTAGTAAATAATGCAGGCATATCCAAAGTAGGCCTTTTTATGGATATGAAAGAAAATGAATGGGAGGAAATAATAAATGTTAACTTTAAAGGAGTACTTAACTGTACCCATTGTGTATTAGACCATATGATTTCAAAAAAATCAGGTTCCATAATAAATATATCTTCCATGTGGGGAAAAGTAGGAGCATCTTGTGAATCTATTTATTCTGCATCTAAAGGGGCTGTAAATCTTTTTACAAAATCCATTGCCAAGGAAATGGGACCTTCTAATATAAGAATAAACGCTGTGGCACCAGGGGTTATCGATACAGAGATGAATTCATGGCTTCGAGAAGAAGAAAGAAAAAGTTTAATAGATGAAATACCTATAGGTAGGTTTGGAAAAAGTGACGATATAGGAAAAATTGTATGTTTTTTAGCAGGAGAATCATCTCAGTATATAACAGGACAGATAATAACCGTAGATGGGGGAATGATTTAATTAATATAGGACTAGAATTTCATAAAGTAATATTTATATTAAACGATAAATAAAATAAATTATAGGTATTAGTTTAAAAATTTAAATATTATAGGATGAAAAATTATGTATAAGATTATAATGTTGGATGATATGGTTTACGTTAGGTATAGGGTAAAGGATATTTTAGAAAATATAGGTATGGAAGTATGTGATTCAGGAACTTCTTTTGATTTTTTTAATAAATTATATGATAATAAAAAAGAATTAAATTTAATAATATTGGAAGTAGGACTCAGTAGTGAAGATGGTTTTAGTATACTTAGAAAAATAAGAGGTAGAAATTTAAATATACCTATAATGGTACTTACTAAATTAAATGACAGAAGTTCTTTTATAAAATGTATAAAAGAAGGTACTTCAGATTATATATTAAAACCTTTTAATAATAAAATGTTAATTGATAGAATATCCAAGCTTGTAGTATGTCATGAAAATTCAAATAAATCAGAGGAAATAATATATTTAAACTTTCAACAGTATATTGTTAGACAAATTGTTAAATGTAAAGCTGAGAACAAAAAATTTTCAGTTATTATGGTAAGCTTAATAAAAGAACATTTTACGGAATTAGATGAAAAGATAGATGTAAGAGATAGTTATCTTATTTTAATAGATTTTCTTTATAATCGACTAAAAGTTATTTTTAAAGTACCAGATTTATTTGAAAAATACGGCTTGTCAACTTTTGTAGGAGTACTTCCTGATTGTGATAAGGAAAAAGTCCTTTCAATTATAAATAATATGAAAGTGATTTATACTAAATTAAAAGCAATGGATAAAAGATATAGTGAATACGTACTTCAGTTTAGTTTTGTAGTATTTCCAGAAGATGGTGAAGACAAACAACAATTACTAGATAAATTAACTGTTAAAATGAAAGTAGAAATGCTTAGGAATTGAAAGTGAATTAAAAAAGAATCTCTATTTAATAGATTTAAGGAGATTCTTTTTTAATCAAAATAATATTATATTTTGATATAGTCTGAATGGACATATCCAACTGTAGAGCCCCATTGTACTTTATACCATTGACCTTCAGTACCTAAAATTGTAACATTACTTCCATTATGTAGTGTAGTAAGGACACGGCCTGTCCAAGGATTATTTCTCAAATTTAATACAGAAGAACTGTTACTTAAAGTTACCGTTCCAGTTTGGCTGCTAGTTGATGATTGGCTTGTAGAGGTATTTGTAGCTGCCATATTAGATGTAGTTACAGTTTGTGAAGTGCTTATATAACTTGAATATACATATCCTGTAGTACCATTTACAGATACTTTATACCAGCTTCCATTGGATTCTAAAATATTTACAGCTGTCCCGTTAGGAAGGGAAGATATTATATTGCCCTGAGGTGCACTTCTCAAGTTTAATGTAGAAGAGGCAGTGCTTAATTTAACATATCCTGAACTTATAGAAGTACTGCTCCCAGAAGTCTGTGTTGATGAGTTAGAAGAAAGCTGTTGACTTGCATTGTTAGTAGTACTGGTACCTAAACTTATATAATTAGAACTAACGTATCCGTAAGAAGAATTTAATTTGATTTTATACCAATCACCAACAGTCCCTACTATTTGAACTGTTTCTCCTTTTTTTAAATAGTTTAATATTGAAAAAGAAGTACCTGCTCCATTTCTTATATTTAAAACTGAACTACTATTTGATATATTTACCACTCCACTTTGGTAAGTACCATTACTTACAGGTTGGTATGTATTTGTAGGAGAACCGCTGCTTTGATTAGAATTAGAACCGGAAGATGTAGTACCTTCACCTACATATATGTATCCTTTAAGATATAAATTTCCTCTGTTCTTTATAGCTTCTTTTGAAATAGTTTTTACATTTCCATCATAGCTTCCTCTTACACTAAAGTTACCTTCGTTAAAATATATAGTATCTCCATCTACTTTTTCCACAAATCCAACATGTCCATAACCTACGGAGCCACCTCCCCATACAATTATGGAATTTGCCTTTGGTTCTGAACCATAGGAGTATACGTTATCTTTAGCATTAACATACCACCAATCCACTGCATTACCATAAAATTCTGAAGGAAGTGCAATTCCCAATTTTTCAAGAACACGTCCATAAGTAAACCAGGTGCATTGACCTGTATATCCACATTTGGCAAATATATTTCCAGATGCAGTATATGCACTGCTTTGTATATTTGGTAAATCTCCAGCAGCATGTACAGTATTTACTACATTCTTGCTACTCATGATAGCTGTTGAAATAAAAAAAGCAAATACTAGTTTTTTAGATCTATTCATGCTTGTGTACCCCCTGAAAAATATAATATAAACTAAAATAAAATTTAATAAATAGATAAACTTTTAATAATTATCGTAGTTTAACAAAGAACATTTAATGTAATTATACCATTTTTTTTTATATTATTCCATGTTATAGTTGAAATTTTTTTAATTTATTTTGTAATTTTATAAAAAATTGTATTTTTATAAAATTACAAAATATAAAAATTTACTGTTGACATAGAGATAAAAAATGTTATAATTAAGAACAAATAGAATATATCACTTTACAGGATTAAATTAAAACTCTTGTGAATGTTTTGTTTAAGTGTTTTTTAGATGTTTTATAAACTTATTGTAATGGTAATTGTTTATGGAGGTTAGGTGCAATGGAAAATATCATTGGAAGGGAAAAAGAAGCAGTAGTAAATAATAATTCATATTATTTTAACTTTACTTTTAGCTGGGGCTATTTTTATTTTAGCGCTGGTTATGTTTGCTTCCCTAAAAAATTAAAATCTCCTTCTGATGAGTTAGGATAATTATAAAAATGCATGATTAAATAAATTTTATATACAGTGTGTATTTAGTTAATTCAAACAAGGCTCATTAGAGCCTTGTTTTTTATTTTAAAAATAACTTCTAAAGCTAGCATAGAAGTTATCCTATAATTTTAAAGTGTTCAAAAATTTAAGGAGGAACTGAGATGATAGTAATTATGAGTCCAAAAACACCGACAGAAGAAATAATCATATTAAAACAAAAAATTGAATCAGAAAATAATGTTTCTATAAATGTAATACAGGGAAAAGAATATTGTATAATGGGACTGATTGGGGATACTACAAAAGTTGATGCAAGTAAAATAAGAGCCAATGAGTTTGTAGAAAATGTAGAAAAGGTTCAACAACCTTACAAATTAGTTAACAGATTGTTTCATCCAGAAGATACTGTAATTAAGGTAAAAGATGCATCTATAGGTGGAGAAAAACTGGCAGTTATAGCAGGCCCTTGCTCTGTAGAAAGTGAAGAACAAATAGTGGAAATTGCAAAGGATGTAAAAGAAAGCGGTGCTAAATTTTTAAGAGGAGGTGCTTTCAAGCCAAGGACATCACCTTACAGCTTTCAAGGACTTGGAAACGAAGGATTGGAACTCTTAAAAATAGCAAGGCAGGAAACAGGACTTCCCATAGTTACAGAAATTATGTCTGAAGATATGATAGATAAGTTTGTAGAAGATGTAGATGTAATACAAGTAGGTGCAAGAAATATGCAGAATTTTGAACTCTTAAAACAACTAGGAAAAACTAAAAAGCCGATTCTTTTAAAAAGGGGATTGTCTTCTACAATTGAAGAACTTTTAATGTCTGCAGAATATATAATGTCTGAGGGAAATGAAAATGTAATACTCTGTGAGAGAGGAATAAGAACTTTTGAAACCTATACTAGAAATACTTTAGACTTAAGTGCTATTCCTGCTATAAAAAAATTAAGTCACCTTCCTATAATAGTTGATCCAAGTCATGCTGCAGGACTTTGGTGGATGGTAGAACCCCTTGCAAAGGCCGCAGTGGCGGTAGGTGCAGATGGACTTATGATTGAAGTTCATAATGATCCTGCCAATGCAAAATGTGATGGACAGCAATCTATAAAACCAAAAGTGTTTCGAAATATTATGAAAGACATAAATAAAATGATAGATGTTATAAAACTATAGAGTATATGCTGAAGGAGGAAATATAAGTGGAAGATTGTGACTTTAATATTAATATAGCTGTTGTAGGTATGGGACTTATTGGAGGCTCTTATGCTATGGCTCTCAGAGACTTGAAGCCTAAATGTATTATTGGAATAGATAAGGATAAATATGCTTTAAAAAGTGCTTTAAATGATGGAATTGTAGATAGGGTTTATGAAAGTGGAGGAGATTTTCTTAAGCAAATGGATCTTGTTATAATAGCCCTTTACCCTAAAGATACAATTGAATTCATAAAAAATAATTTACAGTATTTAAAAAAAGGCACGCTTATAACAGACACTTCCGGTATAAAGCAAAATATAGTAGAGAGTGTAAATTCATTTTTGCCTGAATATTTAGAATTTATTCCTGGACATCCTATGGCAGGAAAGGAATCTATGGGTATAAAGTGGGCATCTAAAGATATTTTTAAAGGGGCCAATTATATAATAACTCCCGGGGGAAAAAATACTTCCCGGGGGCTTCAGAAAATAGATAAAATGGCAAGAGCTATAGGCTGTAGTAATGTGACCTATGTAAGTCCAGAGGAGCACGACAGGATAGTTACTTTTACAAGTCAACTTCCCCATGTTATAGCTGTATCTCTTATGAATTCACATAGGGAAGATTATAAAGATAATATAGAATTATTCACCGGGGGAAGCTTTAAAGATGCTACTAGAGTAGCACAGATTAATTCTAAATTATGGACTGAATTATTTATTATGAATTCAGATAATCTCATAGAGGAAATAGAAAGTTTTCAAAGAAGCATGGAGATATTGAAGAAAGCTATAATGACTAAAGATGTAAGTACTATGAAATGTATTTTTGAAAAGTCCATGTCAAAAAGAAAAGAATTAGTTAAAGGACAGTGATTTGCATGAAGGCTATTGATATTAATGTTAAAGAAAAAAATTATAGGATATATATAAAAAAAGATGTATTAAGTTCCATTGGAGAAAAATTAAGACCTATTTATCAGGGTAAAAGTATAGCGATAATTACTGATACAAATGTAGAAAAACTGTATATGAAAATATTAAAAAAGTCTCTTTTAGACAGCGGATTTACAGTGAAAATTATATCTATAGAACCAGGAGAAAAGAGTAAAAATTTAGCTACACTGGAAAGGGTATATGGAGAACTGTGTAAATTTCAGATAAGGAGAAAAGATATAATAATTTCTCTAGGAGGTGGAGTAGTGGGAGATCTTTCAGGTTTTGCTGCTTCAACTTACTTAAGAGGTATAAATTATATTCAAGTACCTACTTCTCTTTTGGCACAGGTAGATAGTAGTATAGGTGGAAAAGTGGCTGTGGACTTACCCTGGGGTAAGAATTTGGTAGGAAGTTTTTATCATCCAGATGCTGTATTTATAGATCCAAATGTACTTCTATCTTTAAATGATAAATTTTTCAGTGATGGAATGGGGGAAGTTATAAAATACGGATTTATAAAAGATAAGGGTATTTTAAAACGACTAGATTTCTGTAAGAATAAGGATGAAATTTTAGAATATATTGAGGATATAATATATAAGTGCTGTAACATAAAGAAAGAGTTGGTAGAAAAAGATGAGAGAGATTTAGGAGAAAGGATGATGCTAAATTTTGGTCATACGCTGGCACATGGCATAGAAAAATATTATGATTATGGCAAATATAGTCATGGAGAAGCTGTTGCTATAGGTATGGCATATATAACAAATAGGACTGAAAAAATGAATATAACCAAAAAAGGAACTTATGACTATATGAAAGGTATATTGAAGAAATATGGACTTCCAATAGATATGCCGGATATGGATAAACAAACTCTTGTTAACTCTATAGCTCTCGATAAAAAGTCTTCGGGAGATAAAATAAATATCATAGTTATAGAAGAAGCAGGAAAATGTAAAATAATGAAAATAAAATTATCAGATGTATATGAATTTCTATTTTCTGGAGATATTATATAGGACAATTTTTAGTTAAAAATAGATAAAAAGGGGACAATCTATGAAATATATATCAATAAATCCAACTAAATTAGAGGGCCAGGTAAGGGTTCCACCTTCAAAAAGTGTATGCCATAGGGCTTTAATATGTGCTTCTTTGAGCAATGGTATAAGTAATATAACTAATGTAGATTTTTCGGAAGATATAGAAGCTACTTGTAATGCTTTAAAAAGTTTAGGTGTAATTATAGAAAAAGGCAGTAGTTCGTTAACCATAAAGGGAAATCCAAGTTTATATGTAAAAGAACCTAATATACACTGTTTTCAGTCTGGCTCTACATTAAGATTTTTAATACCTTTGGCTGCAACTCTAGGTAAAGAAATAACTTTTACAGGGGACGGAAAGTTAGTAGAAAGGCCTTTAAATGTGTACTACGATATATTTGAAAGTCAAAAAATTTATTATAAAACAGAGGACGGAAAGCTGCCTTTAACTATAAATGGAAGGTTAAAACCAGGAAATTATAAAGTCAGTGGGGATGTAAGCTCCCAATTTATAACAGGTCTTCTCTTTGCACTTCCTCTTTTAGAAGGAGATTCAAAAATAGAGATAACTACAGAATTGGAGTCTAAATCCTATGTGGATATTACTATTGATATGCTAGATAAATTTGGAATTTACATAGACGGAAGCAGTTATAGAGAATTTATAATTAAAGGCAATCAAACTTATAAAGGAGTAGATTGTAATATAGAAGGAGATTTTTCTCAAGTAGCATTTTGGCTTGTTATGGGTGCCCTTGGCAAGGGAATCACATGTAGGGGGCTTGATATGGATTCTCTTCAAGGAGATAGAATTATAGTACATATACTGAAGAATATGGGAGTAGAAATTGAGGAAAAGGAAAATTGTATAGAGGTTAAACCTTCTAAGACTTCAGGTGTTGTTATTGATGTTTCCCAATGTCCGGATCTTGTACCTGTTCTTGCAGCATTAGCTTCTGTAAGCCATGGAACTACTGAAATTATAAATGCAGCAAGACTTAGGATTAAAGAATCAGATAGACTAAAGGCAATAACTTCTGAATTGAATAAAATTGGGGCAGAAGTAATAGAAGAAGAGGATTGCCTTATAATACATGGAAAAGAAAAGCTTAAAGGGGGAAATGTTAACAGCTGGAAAGATCATAGGATAGCCATGGCACTGGCAGCGGTGTCATCAAAATGTACAGAGCCTTTAGTAATAGAGGGAGCTGAATGTGTGAAAAAGTCCTATCCGGGTTTTTGGGAAGATTTTAGAAGTTTAGGAGGGGAAATAGATGAGTGGAGTGTGGGGAAATAAAATAAAATTATCTATTTTTGGAGAATCACATGGAAAAGCTATAGGAATAGTTATAGATGGACTAAAACCAGGAATTGAAATTGATATGGAATATATAAAAAATGAAATGAAGAGAAGAGCTCCAGGAGATAGTCCTCTTTCTACCCCGAGAAGAGAAACGGATAAATTTGATATCTTAAGTGGCTATTTTAATGGAAGAACTACAGGTACACCACTTTCAGCAATTATATTAAATAATAATACCCGCTCTCGTGATTATGAAAAAACTGCAAGTCTTTTAAGACCTGGTCATGCAGATTTTACTGGTAATGTAAGGTATAGAGGGTTTAATGACTATAGAGGTGGAGGACATTTTTCAGGAAGAATAACAGCACCTTTGGTTTTTGCAGGTGCTATATGTAAGAAAATACTGGAGGATAAGAAAATATTAATAGGAAGTCATATAAAAAGCATAGGTACAATTAAAGATGGAAGTTGTTTTGATGCTGTTTCTATAAGTGAAGAAAGCATTATTAAACTTTCAAAAAGTAAATTTCCTGTGATGGATGAGACGAAAGGCAAAAAAATGGAAGAGTACATTTTAAAAGTAAAACAGGAAGGAGATTCTGTAGGAGGAGTTATAGAAACTGCAGTAGTAAATTTGCCCCAGGGAATAGGAGAACCTTTTTTCGATTCTGTAGAGAGCAGTATTGCACATTTGTTATTTTCTGTTCCTGCAGTTAAAGGGGTAGAATTTGGTGAGGGTTTTAACATAACTACTATGAAAGGTTCTGAAGCTAATGATGAATATTACCTGTCAGAAGATGATATAATGAAAACTTACACAAATAATAACGGGGGAATTTTAGGGGGAATTACAAATGGAATGCCTGTTATATTTAGAACAGCTATAAAGCCCACTCCTTCTATATCAAAAACCCAAAAAACTGTAGATATAAATAAAAAACAAAATACATTTCTAAAAATAGAAGGAAGGCATGATCCATGTATTGTACCTAGGGCTGTACCTGTGGTTGAAGCAGTGGCGGCTATAGGAATATTGAGTTTAATGGAATATTGAATTTTACATTATTTATGGAGGTAGTATTTTGGAAAGTTTAGATTATTTGAGAGATAAAATAGATAAGATTGATGGTGAAATGATTAAGCTTTTTCAGGAAAGAATGGATATAGTCTGTAAAGTAGCAGAGTATAAAAAAAAGAATGATATGGATATAATGGACAAAAGTCGGGAAGAAAATGTAATACAAACTCAATTAAAAAGGCTTGAGAATAAATCCATAGAAAAAGAAACGAAAATTTTTCTAAAAGAAATTATGAAAATAAGTAGAAATTTTCAAAAGAAAAGTTTTGGAAGTTCATGTTATACAAATAAGGAATGTTTAAATGTAAAAAAATATGATAAATCATGTAAAGTAGGATTTCAAGGGGTATTGGCTTCATTTAGTCATGAGGCTCTAATTGACTATTTCGGACATGAAGCTGAAGCTTTAAATTTTGACACCTTTAAAGATGTATTTCAAGGATTAAAGGATGGAAAAATAAATTATGGTGTGCTACCTATCGAGAATTCTTCTACGGGAGGAATTTTAGAGGTATATGATTTACTCCGTGATTATGGATTTTATATAGTAGGAGAAAAATGTATTAAGGTTAATCATAATTTATTGGGAGTAAAAGGAGCTTCTCTTAATGATATAAAAGAGGTTTATTCCCATAGTCAAGCTTTTATGCAAAGCAGTAGATTTTTGGATAAACATAAAAACTGGCGTCTCATACCTTATCTTAATACAGCTAGAAGTGCTAAATATGTAAGTGAAGAAAATGATAAAAGTAGGGCATCTATAGCCAGTAAGAAAGCAGCTGAACTTTATGGCTTAGAAATATTAAGTGAAAATATAAATTATAATACTAACAATTATACCAGATTCATAATAATAAGTAGAAATGAAGAATGTAATAAGAATGAAAACAAAATTAGTATATTGATTACTTTGCCTCATGAACCTGGAAGTCTATATAAAGTGCTTAAATATTTTGAAGAAAACAATCTGAACATGACTAAAATTGAGTCTAGACCTATGGTAGATAGATCATGGCAGTATTTTTTCTATATTGATTTCTATGGCAATATTTTAGAGCAAAATACTCAAGAAGCTTTAAGAGGAATAGAAAATGAAAGTGTTTATTTTAAATTATTGGGTAAGTATAAAGGAGATTGTATAATCTAATATTGTATTTTAAATTAGGCGGTGTTTTAATATGAGTAATTTTTATGGACTTATAGGTGCCAAGTTAGGGCATAGTTTCTCTCCGTTAATACACGAAATGATATTAAATAAAATAAATTTACAGGGTAAATATAATTTGTTCGAAATAGAATCACAGAATTTAGGAGGAGCAATTGCAGCACTAAAGATTCTGGGATGCAGGGGTATAAATATAACTATACCTTATAAAATTAAAATTATGAAGTACATGGATTATGTATCTGAAGAAGCATTAAAGATAGGATCAGTAAACACTGTACAATTTGTAGATAATAAGTTAAAGGCATACAATACAGATTATTATGGATTTGGAATGACTTTAAAAAGATATAAAATAAATGTGTTTAATAAAGATGTAGTGATATTGGGAACGGGTGGGGCTTCTAAAGCTGTACTAAGATATAGCATGGATAAGGGTGCAAAATCTATTATATATGTAAGCAGAAAACCTAAGAATATATCCAATGCTGAAGTAGATGTTATTTCTTATGAACAGTTGCATCACATAAAAGATGGAGACATTATAATAAATTCTACTCCCTGTGGAATGTATCCCCAGATAGATACTTGTGCTGTAGATAGAGAAATTTTAAGTAAGTTTAATACAGCTGTGGATTTAGTGTACAATCCACAGGAAACTATGTTTTTGAAAATAGGAAAAAAGTTAGGTCTGAAGGCAGCCAATGGATTATATATGCTGGTAGCTCAGGCAGTGGCTGCCCAACAGATTTGGCAGGGTAGAGAGGTATCCCTGGAAACTTTAGACGAGATATATTATAAATTATTAAATATACAGTGATGAATCAGAATATTAAAATAATTAACTTGTTTTTGAAAATTCGATAAATTTTATGATTTAGAATTGAGGAGGAGCTTATTTTATGAAAAAACAAATTAAAAATATAGTTATTATATGGATGCCAGGTTGTGGCAAAACCACAATTGGAAAGTTGATATCATCTAAGTTAAATAAAAAGTTTGTAGATTTAGATGATTATATAGTAGATAAGGCAGAATGTACTATTCCAGAAATTTTTCAAAAGGGAGAAGAACATTTTAGAAATATAGAATCGGAAGTGGTAGGAGAAGTCAGCATGGAAGAGGATATGGTAATATCTACCGGTGGAGGAGTAATAAAAAGGCAGAAAAATATTGTAAATCTTAAAAAAAATGGGGTTGTGTTTTTTGTGGATAGGCCTTTAGAAAATATAGTTAATGATGTGGATATTTCAACTAGACCTCTCTTGAAAAATGGTACGGGGGAAATAGAAAAACTTTTTAAAGATAGATATGAAATATACAATAGTTGCTGTGACTTTTCAGTAGATAATATATGTGATATTGAAAAAGTTGCAGATGATATAGTGGAAATTTATAAAAATTGTATGTAGGTATAGATAAAAGCTAATGACAATAAATTTTGTTGTTGGCTTTTTATCATAATTTTTATAAAAAGAGTAATATGATAATATATAATATTGTTATGAGGAGGATAAAAGTCACTTGAACAGTTAAGGGTTTGAACTAGGAGAGGATATTTATGGAAAAGTTAAAGGGTATTTTAACTGAGATTGTAGTTATAATTGTCATATTATTTATTATATCTATAGCAGCTCTTGTGGATTTTAGGTTAAAAGATTCTAATTCAACTTCAGAGGCAGTAGGAGATATGTATACTAGCCTTGAACAGCAAAAAAAAGAAATAACTTATTTAGGGGATGATATAAAAAAGAAGGGTGAGGAGCTAAAAAATTTAAAGTATAAAATGAATAATGTAAAGTCAAGTGGAGGAGATGAATGGAATGATTTGGTGATAGAATATAATAGTAAATTAAATGAATATAATAAGAAAATAAATGAATATAGTGAAAAAGTAAAAAAGTATGATGAAGGACATGAGCAGTATGAGAAAATGAAACAAAAAAATGAAAATATAATAAAATGGTTTAAAACACTAATTGGAATAGATTGATAAAAATATAAATAAAAAGTGAAGTGGGCATATGAAAGATAAAAACAGATTTTTTCCTTTTGTATTTTTAATTTTTGGTATAATTCTAATATTAACTATATCTTTAGTATCTGTAAAAAGATATATTAAACAGAGTAAAAGTGAAAATAATTTTAAAAATGTTCTTTTAAAGGAAAAAGCAGAAGAAAATAATGATGAGAAAAAGTTATTTTTTAAAAAACCTGAAAAGTTTCCAGGTACAACTTCAATAAAAATATATAAAGAGAGAAGAGTAATGGAACTTTACGGTGATAATGAGTTAATAGGGAGATTTAAAATGGCATTGGGAAGGGTTCCTGAAGGTAAAAAGCAAAAAGAAGGAGATAATAAGACTCCTGAAGGGAATTATTACATATGCTATATAAATTCCGAAACTAAGTATAATTATTTTTTAGGAATAAGTTATCCTAATATTGAGGATGCACGAAGGGGGTTAAATGAAGGTATCATAGATAAAAATACCTTTGAAAGAATTAAAAAGGCTATAGAGAATAAGGAGCAACCACCCTGGAATACTCCTCTTGGAGGAACCATAGGTATACATGGAGGGGGTGCAGAATATAATTGGACCTATGGCTGTATTGCCCTATCAGATAATGATATGGATATATTAAAACAGTATGTCTTTGTTAAGACTCTTGTACAAATATATAAGTAATTTTGATTTGTAAAATTTTTTATTTATGTATGAAAATAAGAATATATACGGTAAAAAAGGCACAAAATAAAAAAAGAAGAATATTTAAAAAAGGTGGTGCTTATGATAAAGCATAAATTATATAGAGTCTCATTTATATTGGTTTTATTTATACTATTTTTCAGCGGAGCATTTATAACTATGGAATATAGAACTAGATCACTGGCTAAAGATGCAAATGATTCCAGAAGCTATTATTTTATAATAGGAGGAAAAGATACTATTTATAAGATGGATTCAGTTACCAATCAAATTGTAAATGAAATCAAAGTAGAAGGTCAGCCACAGGATATAAAAGTTTCAGCAGATGGAAGTACATTAGTGGTAATTGTGTTAAATGCTAAAGATGAAAATGATGAAGGGTATATTCTATTTTATAATATCAAAGACAGCAAATTTATAAGAAAAATCCAGGTTGGGAAACATCCATCTCGGGTTGCATTCACTACTAATAAAAAATATATAATGGTGAGTAATACTGAAAGTAATAATATATCTTTAATTGATGGTAAAAATTATACAATACTGCAGTCTATAGCAGTGGGGAGAGAACCACAGGGATTTTGTATATCAAAAGATGGTAATTATTGCTATGTGGCAAATACTGGGGAAGATACTGTAAGTGTATTGGATATGACAATATTTAAAAGTATAAAAAAAATAAGGGTAGGAAGGTATCCTACAGATATTTTATTAAACAAGGATAATGGAAATATAATGGTAACTTTAAGTAAGGAGAAGTCCGTAGCTCTCATAAATCCTCATACAGAAGATATTCAAAAAGTAAGTTTGCATAATAGTCCAACAAGTATTTGTAATTAAATATTTTTCCAGTTTAATTTTTAAAAAATACTATGAAAAGTTTCTTATAGGGTTTATAATGAATGTATAGTAATAAAAGATACAATAAAATTTAAACGTAATATTAAATGTTTAAATTTTATATTTTTATAAAATACCCACCCCACCAGGGTGGGGGGAGGTAAATATGAATGAAGAAAAAAAGAAAGCATTTCAGGCATTAAAGACTTCAAAAGGTCAGATTGAAGGCATAATGAAAATGATAGAAAATGGAAGGTACTGTATTGACATATCAAATCAAATAATAGCGGCTCAGGCGCTTTTAAAAAGAGCTAATTTGCTTATATTAAAACAACATTTAAATCACTGCGTAAAAGAAGCTTTTCTACAAAATACTGGAGAAGAAAAAGTGGAAGAAATAGTTGACTTATTAGGAAAATTATTAGATAAAAATGGATAGGAGGGTAAAGAATGAAGGATGAAATATTAAAGATAGAAGGAATGAGCTGTGCGGCTTGTGTAAGAGCGGTAGAAAGGGCAGTAAAAAAAGTGGATGGAGTTGAAAGTGCAGGTGTTAACTTTGCTACTGAAAAGTTAACTGTAAGTTTTGATCAATCAAAAACCACACTTTCAGATATAAAAACTGCCGTAGAAAAGGCAGGATATAAAGCATTGGGTGAAATTGAAAGTTTGGATGTTCATGAGGAAAGTAAACAGAAAGAAATTCAGAAATTAAAACAGCGAGTTGTAATATCTGCTGTATTTACAGTTCCACTGCTTATCGTAGCCATGGGACCTATGATAGCTCAGCAGTTGAATACAATGCCTCCTTCTATTATAGATCCCATGGTACATCAAAAAATATTTGCAATAATTCAGTTGTTGTTGGTACTACCTGTAATGATAATAGGAAGAAGTTATTTTATAATAGGTTTTAAATCCTTATTTAGAAGGAATCCTAATATGGATTCTCTTATAGCCATAGGAACCTCTGCTGCATTTTTGTATAGTTTATCTTCTGTAGTAGGTATGTTTTTGAATGATAATCATTATCATTTATATTTTGAATCTGCAGGAGTAATACTTACCCTTATAACTCTAGGCAAATATTTTGAAAGTATAGCTAAGGGAAAGACGTCTGAGGCTATAAAAAAACTTATGAGTCTTACTCCTAAAACTGCCAATATAATAAAAAATGGCAAACAAATTGAAATTGCAATTGATGAAGTGGAAGTAGGAGATGTAGTTATAGTAAAACCTGGGGAAAAAATTCCAGTAGACGGAGAAGTTGTAGAAGGTCTTACTTCTGTGGATGAATCTATGATTACAGGAGAAAGTATACC